>Ga0209450_10000102_pt1 | contig 49030 bp, 76 predicted proteins | sample FrelakmetLWP11LW_FD_187149 | JGI IMG/M metagenome (GOLD analysis project Ga0209450, IMG submission 187149) | Freshwater lake sediment microbial communities from the University of Notre Dame, USA, for methane emissions studies - LWP11 LW (SPAdes)... | ecosystem: Environmental > Aquatic >...
GCACCTTCACTCTCAAGGGCGACTCCAAGAATTTCTTTCCAGGTAATGCAGACCTGCTATTGTATAGTGACGTGAAGGACATGGGCAACAAAGGCCTTGAGTGGTACGTGCACGGCCGCAAATTCGGCACGTGGCCAGCACGCATGCGCCTCGCCCGAGCTCACGCAAACAATGCCGGATTCGCTCGCATAGGGCCTTCGCCCCACTACGACGACTTCGCGGAAATACTGGGCCTCGAATCGTGCGCCAAAATTGAGGGAAGATAAATGAACGTAGTAATTTTTGACATCGAAACGACGGGTGTAGACGTTTCCAAAGATGAAATCATACAAATAGGTGCTATTTGTATGGATAGTATTACAGGAAAAGAGATTTCTTCCTTCGAGGTGAAGATTCTCCCTACTGAAAAGGGAATAGCTTCTCTAAATAGTATGAAATCTTCGGGTTTTACTAATTGTTATGACCCAGAAATATGGGGCCTTGAGGGCGTTCACAAAGCTATGGCCCTACAAAGGTTTGCTGGATGGGTTGGCCGATTTACAGATCAAAAACGTATAGCCAAATCTGGGAAAAGTTATTACGTCGTGCAAGGTTGTGGCTACAATGCGGCGAAGTTTGATCACCCATTCATTCTGAATGTGTGTAGATTTGTGAATATTTTCTTGCCGATGGATATGCGTGTATGGGACACGATGCAATTTGCAATGCTATACTTTGCAGTGTGTAACATAGAGCCGGAAGATTACAAACTGGAAACAATAGCAAAAAATATGAAAATTGAACTGTTACATGCTCACGATGCCTTAGAGGATGCTCGTGCTACAGCAAAAATAACTTTTAGTATTCTGAACAGTTTGCGAAAATCCTAACGGGTGTATTTTTTGGTTGACACTCGAATGCTGGCTATGCCAGAAGGATCGAATCTAAACCAATCACTGACAAGGAGAGACACAAATGGGCGTTTTTGGAATCGACATGAACGAGTTCGAAGGTAAAGTGCCTGGCGCCGGTTGGATTCCGCCAGACCCAGGCCGGCAGGAGTTCCAGATCACCGGGATCACCGAGGGTGTCAACTCCCAAGGGGAGCATGCCGGCGAGCGCTACGTCACCGCCAAGTGTGTGCAGATCAGCGGCGATGACCCCGGCACGAAGGTCCACAGCCAATACCTGGGGCTATCCGACAAGCCTGGCAAGTGGGGCAGGCCTATCGAGCAGACGGTTGGCTACCTCAAGGCGTGGGGTCGGTATGACCTGCTCGAGGCCGGCGAGGACGCAGACACCCAAAGCTTGATCGACACGACCTTCGCGGCGGACGTGAAAATCAAGACTGGAGCGGACGGGAATCCGAGAGTGAACCTCTCGAACATCGTTCCCATTTCGCATGCTCCCGCAGAGGAGCTCCACGTTGCGGCCGTTGCGGCCGTTGCGGCCGTTGCGGCTCCCGTAGCCGCGGCGCCTGCTGTGGCCCAGCCCACGACAGCTCCGAAACCGCAACCGGCTACAGCGCCCACAGTCATGCGGCGAGGGCGTTAAGGCGAGAATGGCTCGGGCGGACGTCACACCCCTAACTCGAGCCTTGGAAGGACCGTGCCCTTAATCCTTCCGGTGTCCAGGTTGCCAGTTTGCTGGACGTTAAACGGGTCACTGGCGCTTATGAGGCCCTTGCCGTTGCAGGCAGTATCTACTCAAAAAGATGCGCTGTTTGCCCAAACCACCTGCAACGGTTCAAGGCCTCTTCTGGCACGATCTGGTGATGCGGCGAAATCAACGGACTGTCTCTCTTCTCCTCGGTTGTCACGTCGCCGTGGAAGGTTCGAATCCTGCTCGTGCCACTTGGTTTTATACAGTTTTCTAGTCACTCACCCCTCAAGGGAGCAACACGATGAAGCCATGTAATCAAATTACCTGCCCATTCTTCGAGAATGGATTGGAAGTCATGGACAAACACCCCCTCGTCGCGTGGAACAACTTGCTGGTCGTTGGGGAAAGCCCTGGCCGTGAAGAGGTCAAGCGAGGCGTTCCCTTCGTGGGGGCCTCGGGACACATCTTGAAGACGGTCTTAGACCATCTGCACACATCAATCGAGGCGACCCATATCACGAACGCGATTCGATGCAACTTCAGCGGCGGGGCTAAACCATCGGATGCCGCAATGAAGGTTGCTCGTGAGTGCTGCCAAGCCGAGCTCGAGGCGAACATTGTCGAGGTGAAGCCGCGAGCGATCCTGGCCTTGGGGGGCATCGCGTTGCAATCCACGACGGGCCTCAAAGGTGTCGAAAAGTTTCGAGGAGCTACTACCTGGCAGGACTTTAGTATCAAGTATCCCCTCGAGGTGTTGAAGGTCGAGGACGATCACTTTCCTGTTGACTTTGACCCAAAAATGTCAGAGCCGCCGCCAAAGCCCGAGGCCGAGGCCGTTGCCGAAGAGACTTGGGGAGCTTTCGTGGTGTCGACCATCCATCCAGCGGCTATGCTGCGCTCGCCGGCAAGGCACGTGTGGTTGGATTTGTTTATTGCCGACGTCGAGAAGGCGCACCTCTTGGCCAACGAGAAGATCACGTTGCGCCAACCTGTGGTCGAGGCCTTCACCGTTGAGGCTGTTCAACGAGTGCTCGAGTCGCCTTCAGAACCCGTGGCCGTGGACCTCGAGACAGATGGACTGGGCGTGCGCGAATGCGGGATCACGACGGTAGGTTTGGCGCGTCTCATCTATGATGATGAGACCGGTGAAGAGAAACCCTTCGCGGTGTCCATCCCTTGTCCAGGTTTGCGCACGTATTTTACTACGGAAGACTGGCATTCCTCTTGGAGAGCTCTCAAAGCGGCCTTCCAAGATCCTGAGCGAACGTGGGTGTTCCACAACATGGCTTTCGACGTTCCGATCATTGAGCGCATGATGCAGATCAAGATCGCCGGCCGCGTCAATGACACCCTTCTCGAGCACCACGCGATCTACCCAAAGACGCCCCACGATTTGCAAGCTGTGGCGACCCAATTTTTCCCGGTCGAGCCCTGGAAGGAATACTACGATAAGCGGTTCATAAATGTGAGTGACGAGGACATCCCCGCGCTGCTCTACTACAACGGAGCGGACACGGCGAACACGATCCAGTTGCACGACAAATTGCGTCAAGAGATGCGCCGCGAGAACGTCCTGAACGTGTACGAGACGGATCGGATCATCACGCGTTACGCCATGGACTGGGAGAAGGTCGGCCTCGGAGTCGACGAGTCTGCGCGCCTTGTGCTGCATAAGGAATTCAGTGAGAGCATTGCATGCCTGAAAGAGAATATATGGTCTCTTGTGGGGAGTCGTGACTTCAATCCGAACAGCTCCCCGCAACTTCAGAAGGTGCTCGTTGAGCAGTTCAATTTGGTCCCGAAAAAGGTCACGAAAAGCGGACAACTTTCGACCGATGCCACAAGCCTTTTCGAGTTTCGAGATCACCCGTTCGTCGAGCTCTTGCAGGCCTACAGAACCAAGACGAAATTGTTCTCAACCTACATCGACGGTCTAGGGCAAGATGTTGGCTTGGACGGGCGCATTCACACGCGCTGGAACAAGACATCCACGCCTTCGGGAAGGTTTGGGACAAAGCCCGCTGTGCAGAACTGGCCACGGTCCATGCGTCGTATGCTCGTGCCAGCTCCAGGGCGTTGCATCATCTCAGCGGACTACGCAGCGCTCGAGCTCCGCATATCGGTGTTGCTCGCCGGCCAAGAGGATCTCATCGAGGCCTTTATCAGCGGTACCGACGTACACTCCATGTTCGCCGAAACCTACTTTGGGGAGATTTGGAATCGGGCGAGCACCGATCAACGCAAGCTCTTGCGAACGAACTCGAAGCCTGTGACCTTCGGTGACATTTACCGAGCCGGACCGCAGACTCTATTCGAGAACGTGCGCGAGGATGTTCCCGGGATCACCTTCAAAGAGGTCCAGGCCATGCAAGCTCGTAAGAGAGCAAAATACCAAAATGTCAATGAGTATTCTGCTTACGTCACTGAAATCGCAAATCGGACCTTCGAGCTCCGAACGCCCTGGCTTGGCCGTCGCCGTCGCTGGCCCTTGGGTGGGGTGCCCGACACCGAGGCCACGAACCACCCCGTTCAGGGCGGCGCGGCTGATATTGTAGATGCTGCTACAATCAAATGGATGCAACTATTGGAAGAGAAGGGTGACTATCATACACGAGTCTGGCCAAATATGCAGATTCATGACGACCTCCGCGCCGAAGTCACCATCGACTATGCTCAACAAGCCCTCGAGGATCTCATGAGCTCGATGCGCTGTTCAAAGAAGCTGGCCTCGCCTATCACGGGCAAAACGTACTGCATGCCCTTCGAGGTCGAGGGCAAGATCGGGTTCAGCCACCTCGATCTTCACGTTCCAAAATAAAAAACAGTTTACTATCTTCCCGGCTTGTAAACATTCCAAAACTGTGCTATGGGGATCAACATGAATAAAGAACAAACACGCGCACTTGCAGTTAGACTGGACTCCGAGACAATCAAACGAATTGAGGTCTTTGCCGAGCATAATGGGCTTGTAAACGAGGGCGGATCACTTAATATATCGGCTGCGCTTAGAATTCTCATTGCGAGCGCCCTGGGCTCATCGCAGGAACAGATCACCGCACAGCTCTGGCACAGCGCCAAGGGCGTGGTAATGCGGGAGGTGGCCGACACTGTTTTTGTAGCGCTGAAAGAATACCGTGACCACAACCTTTACAAGTAAAAGTTGGGGGCATTACCCCCTCACGATAAGAGCTTGCAGGAAATGTCAACGCTCAAAGATGCCTATACGGGACACCCATGTAGGTGATCTGTGCTTTGTGTGTTGGATGGGCACAAAGGCGTGTGAGAAGTGCGGAAATCGTCTTCTTGGCAGTTCATGTGACCTCTGTGGACTGATAGAGTTACGAGATAACCAAATCTTATCTAGTTCCCCCGGCAAGTTTATGTCTGAACATGGAACTGGACCCTTCGAGCGTAGAGCAAAAGAGAAGAAAGCTCGTCAGGCCAAAGCGGCCGAAAAAGGTAAGAATACACCTCGGCATATTGTACGCTCCAAAACACCTCGAAAGAAGCCAAAAGATGGGTAAAGTTGTAATAACCACAGCGAAACCTAATGTTGTAGTTCCTAAAAGGTTGCGAGCAGAGCAAAAAAAGGATGCCGCTGTACCTGCTAAGAAACTACTTAAATCTACGTGGAACAAGGTGTGGACCAAAAATTGGTTGATGGCCAACACATCGTTTAACATACCACCTACGTTGGTTTGTTCAGCTACGTGGGAAGGTTTGTGTGAGTGGTTAGGCGGCACCAGTTGTCCTACTGAGCGCTGGATAATAGTGAAGCCGGTCAATCTGTCTCGTTCTCGAGGCGTTAGAATGGTCTATAAAGAGCCCGACAACTTGGGCTTCAGAGACGCCAATCTTAGACTGCTCGATGCTAAAGAATTGTTTGTTGATATTGCTTCAGATATTCCAAAGACGCCCATAATGTACAAATGGCTTGTCGAAGAGTACATCTCACCCGCGCCAGAAGAGTTGAAAACTCTGGAATATGATGCGCCCTTCAATCCGCTCGTGCGAATCATCATGAGCCGAGGGGATTTCCACTTTGGGGAGCTCCACATACCCACAAAGGCTTCTCGAGGCCGAGGAACCTTGCAGGGCGGCGCTCGGCGAATCTGCTTTAACTACAAAGGTGAGCTCCTGCAAACCCGGCCGGATGTGCCCAACGACCTGCCCTGGTCAATTGAGAATTATGGGACCGTAAAAGACGTTACGGGCATGGTTCTACCGTTTTTCGATAAAATCCTGGATTCGATAAGAGAAGAGGTGTGCCCCGTAATGGGTCAACATGCCTTGTTTGCGTTTGATGGTGTTTATAAAAAAGATAAAGACGGCTCGGTGAGCTTTGTTTGTATTGAAATCGAACATGCTCCAAACGTGAAGCACTTGAATGCTTTTGATGCTTTGAGGCGCCCATGCTAGTAAATGGTGATGCCGGTCTTAACACGGCGAAATTCGATGATAAGATTTTCACCAAGGACTGGCTGAAAGATAATACAACCTTCGCTTATCCTAAAAACGTTGTAGCTTCGAATGATTTCGATGAGTCTGTTACGCAATTAGCTGGTTTGCCTTTCGGGTCTTATGTCTGGAAGCCTCGTTTTGGCCGAAAAAGTTGGGGCGTAGCGCTAGTAGAGAAAAATAAGAACGGTTTTAAAGTATACCCGTCTGATAATATTCTAAATTCGGAAGAAATGGTTCTTGAGCTAACTAGGATTAAAAAGTTATCTATTTCAGAAGACCGCGAGGCAGGTAAGTTTAAAAAGTGGTTTGCTGAAAAGTGGATTTATCCGCATAAGCGCTTTCACAAGTTCACGGATGATAAGAGATTGCCCCCCATGATTCGGGTTTGTGGCCGCACAAAGGTTCATTTTGTTACTCTGTCACCCGTCTATCTCAACCTATCAGGTATAGCCCCAACGGGTTGGAAACAGCGAAAGTACATATGGCTTGATTTTGACGGTGTGGTTATACGAGAAGAGGATTTGAATTTAACTAAAGCTAGCCATTTAACCAAGCGAATTGTAGCGGAAAGAAGTGTAGAAACACCTTTTTATGGTGAGAAGATAGAAGGTATTCGAGAACTTATTGACCAGATAGACCGTGAGATTAGCCCCAAGCTAAAATATAAAGCTGACTGGAGCTGGTCTGTAGACGGAATCTTCGATAAGAATAACAAGTTTATTGTCGTCGAGGTTAATAAAATGGCCGCACCAGGATTTATGGGTGTCACATGGAAAGGGAAGTCGAGAAGGCCGTGATTGTTAATCACAAAATAATACCTAAGAGGTTCGCAAACAAGATTTACACTAAGCAATGGCTTAGTGAGAATACAACGTTTGCATATCCTAAAAATCTCATAGAGCTAGACCTTTTTGATGTTTCTATCAGTAAATTAAAAGAACTGCCTATCGGGGAGTATGTCTGGAAGCCCTGCTTTGGTCGTAAGGGATGGGGAGTAGCCTTACTAGAGAAAACTGCCGATGGATATAAAATATTTCCATCTGATGACGTGCTGTGCCTACAAGACACCATTGCAGAGTTGATTAGAATAAAGAGGTTGACTATTTCTGAAGCTCGCGAAGCTCGTGACCATAAGAAGTGGTTTGCCGAAGAGTGGATTAAACCCCATGAGCGCTTGCGGCCGTTCACGGATGATATGCGCTGCCCACCAGTTATTCGTATTTGCGGACGTTCTAATGTTCATTTCGTTGTGATTTCACCAGTGTATTTTAACGATGTGGGCATATCATCTTTCGGATGGGACCACCGTAAATACCTGTGGTTAGATTTCAATGGCGTTGTTAGACACACAGATGAAATGGATCTGTCGAGCGCAGACAAAAAAACGCTAGTGTCTGTTGTGGAAAGACGTATTGACACAGCCTTGTGCGGCCAAAAAATCGAAGGGGTCAAAGAGGTCATAGACCAAGTGAATCGCGAGGTTAGCCCGAAATTGAAGCTAATCCACAACAAGTGCTGGTCCGTTGACGGTGTGTTTGATAAAGATAACAGATTTGTTGTCATCGAAATGAACTCTGCCATAGGAACCCCGTTTCTAGGTGTCACATGGAAGAAATAACAAGAAGCCCTTTGATGCTATCGGATGATGGTCGAGGCCGAATGGTCTATCTAAAATGCGACTATATGCTCCCAACAGGGTCTTTTAAATACCGCGAAGCCATGGTCGTGAAGCACTTTGCGGCCTTGCAAGGGGTGGAAACGGTCATCGTTGCTACTAGTGGTAACACTGGTGAAGCTATAACTAGTATATGCAAAGATTTAGATGTTGTAGTCTACACATGGGACGATAAGATTCCTCGGATTCGTGTTATAAAGCAGGTCATGGATGAGTATGAGATGGCCGACAAGGGACGGACCATCTTGTTCGCTGGGAGCAACAATCAATTGAAAATGATTGCTCACCAGATTATGGCTCGGGAGATATTGCAGCAAATCCACGAGGTCTATCGGGACAATCCCTCGCAACATTACTTCCAGGCCACAGGCGGCGGATACGGTTGCGCGGCGGTCAAGGCTGTTTGGCCAGCTCGAAGCACCACGGTTGTTCCCGTGCGCCCCGAGGCCGCGCTCATCCCTCGTTGGGCGCCTGCTCTTGCCGATGCGCCCGAGATGCCCGAGGCTATCGAGGTTGCAGCATCGGATATTTATCGCGCCTCGGAGCATCTACAGAGCCTAGCGAACTATTTACCTCCCCCGGGCCTCGAGGCCGCAGTGGCCCTTGCAGGATGGTGGAAGTGGTCTAAGAAATATGGAGATCCTGTGAGACCCCCAGTGATCAACCTCACGGGAGCGTTGAAAGGGCCGATGCCATGGTGACGGAGAAGTCCGACAAGCTCCAAGAGACCTTGAGATTCTACCGCGATATGTACGACGACAAGGTCGTCTTCACCACGGCATGGGGCTATTCCGGGATGGTTCTGCTTGACCACGCCCGAAAGGTTTGGGAGCGCGTCCCGGTCATTTCGATTGACACCGGCCTGCTGTTTAGTGAGACCGTAGACTTCGCCAACCTCATAGGCCGTGAGTGGGAGCTCGACTTGCGATGGATTGGACCTCCATCTAAGAGCACGCACCTCCCGCCCACGCGAGAGTGTTGCACCGAGCGCAAAGTGCTCCCGTTGTGGTGCACTCTACAGCCTTATCAGGCGTGGGTTTCCGCCTTACGGTGGGACCAGGCCTCGACGCGGAAAGATTCGAAGGAAATTGAGCTAGACCAGTTTGGAAAGACCCGTTTGGCTCCAATGCTAAACTGGACAAGCGAGGAATGCTGGAAATACATTCGAGATAATGACATACCAGTCCAACCGCTGCACAGCCAGGGATACCGATCAATCGGGTGCCGTCCTTGCACAAGCTTGCCGACCTCAGACGACGAGCGCTCTGGCCGCTGGGCCGGCGAGCGGCAAGAGTGCGGCATCCACGCGGTGAAGCCATGAAAAAGGTTAGCTTGATCCGCAAAAACACGAGAACTACTAAGATTCTCGTTGCCGAGGACGGTCGCAAGCTTGGTTGCCCTTACGGTGACGGCACTGCCCAATGTGGGACGTGGTGCGCTCTGTTTGATATTGCTTCTCGAGCAGAGAATTCTACCGATAGACGCTCATGGGTAATGTGTCGTGAGCATATCATAGGCGAGCTCGTGGAAGACGACTCGAATGTTACTGCCCTAGATTCAACGTCCACGCGGCACCAGGCGTAGGAGCTTTGAAAATGCTAAAAAATATATGGAACCAGGCGTTATATGACCCCACAAGCTTATTTCGTAACAAAAAATGGTGGATGATACTCTTATTGATCCTTCCATGGGTCGCCCTTCTCACCGTGGCGGGGTTGTGGTGGATGTTGAATTCAAGCAGGTTGACAGAGAACTACGTCGAGCGGGCTAAGAACATACCGCTTGACAATCTCAACAAGTCCTGTGACAAATCCATCGAAAAGCTGAAAGGACAACAGAAAACCTTGGCGGACAAGGCGGCAATTGTTGAGAAGGTGATCAAAAATGCCCGAGAGGACTTCGAGCAGACCAGGAAATCAATGGCTAACGCTACCCACGAGGAACTCAAAGATCGTTTATATGGAAAGGACGTTGATTAACTTCATGAAGGATTTAATCCTCGGCCTAATTTTTTGGGCTCTGGTAGTCTTCGCATGGAGCTTAAAGGCCGACGAGTTGCCCGAAGTACCTGACGGGTACACGATAAAGACACCTTCTGGATTGCGCGAGTGCTATCCTACCGAGGAATTCAGAAAAATTGTCATTTGGATAGAAATCGCCAAACATTTCCATTATGTAAATCACGAATTGAATATTTTACTTGATACTACGCGAGCAGAATTGACCGTTGTAGGGCAAGCATCTGAAATAAGAGCGAGCCAATTGGAAGCGAGCCAATTGGAAATTAATAGGTTGCAAGCATTAGTAGGTGAACAGCGAAAGGAGTATGCTCGAGCAGAAAGGATTCGAAAAATCAAAAATGGGCTAAAGTGGGGCGGCATAGGGTTACTTGCCGCTGGAACGATAACCTTTGGTATGCTGTGGGGAATTTCTAAATGAGTTCAACTGAGCCCTGTTGGCTAGGGGTGTCTTCTGGTGTTTGGGTAGACCTAAGTGACCCCAAAATGGAAGACATTGATATAGAAGATATTGCATGGAGCTTGGCAGGAATCCTACGGTTCAATGGGCACTTATCGACCCACATCTCGGTTGCGCGGCACTCGTTGGAGGTGTCTCGCCTGGTGCCCGATGAGCTCCAGCTCGCCGCCCTCTTGCACGACGCTCATGAGACCTATGTAGGCGACGTGACACGGCCGGTGAAGCGCTACCTCAAGCAGCTCGGCGTAAACCTTGATGATTATGAGTCTATTTGGCAGAAATTGATCTGGAATAAATATAAATGCATGCCAGTGCATAAAGAACAAATCCAGCGCATAAACGACGCCGATGACCTGCAAATGGCTCGTGAAATCACGAGTTTGGCCCCCGAGGGGCCTTTTAGAGACTACGGGCGGGTGCTCCTAAACAAGTACATCGGCCAGAGATACGGTCTCATGGTCCGACCCATGGAACTGGACACATGCAATGCGAACCCGAGAAGAGACTACCTCGAATTCAAAAAAAGGTTTTTTGAGCTTGACGGCGGAAAAGCTAAAGGGTAGACTAGCGTCTCGCGGGAGAGGTCTATCTATATTGATAAACGTTCTCCTCACGATAAGTCTGTTCTCTGGCGTGGTCTATGGAGGTATCCTCTTGGGCGAGCTCCTACAAGCACAACGAACACCCTGGGGAGAAGCCAACAACCATCAACAGCTCGCGCTGAACATGGACGCACTCCTATCCCGCTACGGGATCACGAACGCCGACCAGCGGGCTCGTATGACCGCACACGCGATCTTCTCGAGCGGTTGGGACCAGAAGGTCTGGCACTACAACGCATGGGGTGTGAAGCGCGGCACATGGCCCGACAGCTACTACAAGATGGGCACCCAAGAGGTCGACACGGCCGGCAACACCTATCCCGTGCCCGACGAGCAGTGGCGAGCGTTCAAGAACTGGAAAGAGGCGATAGACGACTTCCTGAATCGAATCTCTCCGACCTCGAGCAATGCCGGCTACGTGAGCGCTGCGAGGTATCTGATTGCCGGTGGGCCTGGGTACGACGCCCGGTACTGGGATTCGATCCTCACGGGCGGCTACTACACGGCTTCGTCCTTCGACGGCGAGGCCTTCTCGAAGCTCGTCGCTCGTGTCCGGTCGGAGCTCTTCCGCGCCGACCCTGTGCAGAACGCCGCGGCGCAAGAGTTTGCCCTCGATCACATCGAGCAGGGCACCTCGAGAGGATGGTGGGGCCTCGCGCTCCTCGCCGTGGTGGGTGGCCTCATCGCCTTTTGCCTAACCCGAAAAGGATGAGACCATGATCCAACACGTCGCGGAGTGGGTTTGCAAGTGTACCTACTGTTCTTCCGTGGTCGACATGAGCGTCAAAATGGACGCGGATAGCGGAAACTACCTGCTACAGTTCACTCACCACGACTGCACAAAGGGTGATCAAGAGCCCCCCGAGGTCACGTACTCGGCCAAGACGCTCTCATTGCTGCGAAATCAAGTCTTGCCCCGGCAGGGCTATTCCGTCATAACCGAGAAATGACTAAAAATAGCGAATACTTAGAGGTTTGTATGCCAAGCTGTAGGTGTCCAGCCGTTCGTTGGCAACATGTGGACATCTGGCGCGGTGAGTGCCAAAAATGTGGCCGGGAGATGGAATTTGACATCAAGCTGAACGGCGAGGATGGCCGCTACATGGCCTATTGGAACAGACACCCGTGCGAGACTGGCGATGACCCTATCCTGCTCGGCGAGGTGACGTGGTGTTCCTCGATAACCCTGACCTCTTTGCGCGAGCACATCGCAAAGATTCTCGTGCCGATCAAATGACCTACCAAGCGGTACTCGTCTGCCCCCACTGCGGCCAGCGAGGGCACCCAATCCCAGTAGAATTCGCGGAGAAGATCGTCGTGTCTGCCTTGAGTCGTGACCCGTTAGAGTGGCTGTTTCGGTGCCCCGCTTGCAAGCTGGTCTTCGATGCCTCGCAAGCGTTGTCTTTCTATCGGAGGTTGTCGTGGACAAGAAGGTTTATGCCCAGTTCTGTGCCGTACTCGTTGAGCACACTGGAGCCCAGATTTCGGTCGTCAAAAACTTCTCAAAAAGGAACATCAAGAAGTATGCACATACTCGCGGATTCGCCACGGCTAAGGCCTATCTAGCGTATCTCCGAGAGAACATCGACCAAGAGATGCCAAACCTGGCCGATCATGGCCTGGTGCACTCGACGTACTTCGGTCGAAATCACACGTTCTGGGAAGCTTTGCAGCGGCACTTTCTCTGCCGCATCAGGTCAGATGAGAGCGTGCGCGTTCTGTCTCTTGGGTGCTCCGACGGACACGAGCTCGCGACGATTGCGCTGCTCTTGCACCAGTTCACCACGGCGAAGAACATCACGATTGACGCCCTGGACATCTCGCCCAAGTGCGTCAAGAACGCCATGAACCCGACCTTTCCCAAGCGGCACACGGCTAAGCTGAACTTCCTGACGCCAAAGGTTTGGAAGTCTCTTGTGGAGATCCCCGGGAGCCGCATGCAGCTCATTCCCGAGCTCGCCGCACGCATCCATGCCAGGGTCGCCGACGTGCGAACGCGCACAGGCGACTGGTGGGGGGCCGAGCCCGCGGTCTATGACCTCGTGCTTTGCAGGAACCTGCTCTTGTACCTCGAGGCCTCGATCGCCGAGGATACCATGGTCGAGATTTCGAAGGTGCTCAAGCCCCGAGGGCTAATGGGCATCGGCACGCTCGACCCAAAGCCGCCGCACAAGCTCTTCCGGGAGCTCGAGTTCATGCTCTACGCCAAGGTTTGAAAGAAGGCCTCGGCGCAAAAATCATGGGGTGCGTTTGCCACTGGCCGACGTTTCCGCAGTGCCAAGACCCTTTATGTGGCACACGTCCGCGCCACCATCAGCAAGCGCCGCCCGAACCATGCGGCGACTCTCGCCGTTCCGTTTCCTTTCCCGTTTGGTGTGATCTATTGAGGTCAAGAAACTTCCTGGCCATGGTGCTGACGTTACGGGCGGTTGGCCGCGCTGGGTACTAAGGGCGCGGATCAGCGCCGTGCCGAGCACAGCACCGAAAACACTCGGGACTGCATTACCAATCTGCCGGAACCTGCTTGCCTTCCCGCCGATGAACAGCCATTCTCTGGGAAAACCTTGTAACCCTGCGCATTCTTGCCAGGTTAGGCGTCTGAGAATACCGTCCTGCCGAATCCAATCTTGCGTGGCGGCGGCTGTTACGGTCCGTGCAGGCTTCGCCATGTCCGCAATGAACATGCCCTGCTTGTAGCCCCAATGCCCTCCAGGGCGAGTCATTTCCCGTGCCCCCGCGCTCTTCAAGCCCGAACCCTGGGGAACGTTTGAAAGAAGCTTCGATAGGCGCGGACTGGGCAACACGATATCGCCGGCAGGGGGCATCTCCCGCGACGCAAGGAACTGCCCCAATGTGACCCAGGGCTTGGATACCCCAGGCGTTGGGGTTTCTGAATGGGTGGGTTTGAGGAACTGTGGGAGAGGGTCTTTCCTTGCGGCCAACATGAACAGTCGCACACGTCGTTGAGGGGCTCCGTAGTCGGCCGCGTTGAGGAGAGAGAAGACCGTTCCATAGCCGATCTTCTCGAAAGCAGCTTGCACCATCGCTAGGGCCTCACCGGGCTCCCCGGTTGGACCTTGGGCAGTCACAAGGCCACGCACATTTTCGAAAAGTAAGAGCTGCGGTTGGAGTTCGTCCGCGAGACGTACAAAATGCTCAAATAACCGCCCTCGAGGATCATCAAGTGCGAGCTGTTTCCCCGAACTACTGAACGGCTGGCAAGGTGGCCCACCCGCGAGAAGATCGGGTTGCCATGAATCGGAACAAGCAGGAACTAGATCCTTGCGATGAATGCCCGCAATGTCCGATTCTAGGATATGAGCTTTTTCGAGGAATGCTCGTGAGGTCTGTAAGATTTTAATACCTGCCTGCTGGTTTGCTCGGAGCGAGGCCACAGAATCGGGATCGAAATCCACTGCCGCTATGGTCTCAAACCCGGCCATCTCCAATCCAATATCGAGCCCCCCTGCCCCTGCGAAAAGGGAAACCGTGGTCGGTAGTGAGCAAGCCGATTCTTCTATGCCCATTCGTGATCTCGCCCCCGGCATGGGCCTATTACGAGTGAGGCCTCGGCACGGCTCGTGCCATCCAAAGCTCTAATCCCTAGAGAAAGCCGGAACTATCTTAAAGAGACCAGCGAACCGCACCGAGGCATAATTGGAGGGATTGGTACAGGCCCCTGCTGGGTATTAGACAGGAACCTGTACCAAAACCACCTTTTAGGTACCACGACGAGCTCCTCGAGGCAAGCGAAAATGGCTCTGAGGCCTGGTGTCGTTGAGTTTACCGTTTAGGCGGGAGGTACTACATAGTTATACGGTGGTGCGCATATAACTGCATACAACTGCCAGCCGCGGGCGCACCGCACGCTTTTCGCACGGAAAACAGGCCCCGTGCGGAACCAGGATGGATGCAAGCGCCTTGTTAGATTCCACGCGGGGTCCAGCTACATTTTAAGGCCGCACATTTTCCGCACAAGGCGTGCAACTTGCGTTCGTGGGGAGCTCGTGGTAGGTTCGCTTCGTCCCCTCGGCTGTATCGTTGTTGTCCCGGGAGCGTCTTCGAACGCCTTCGAAGGTGCTCCCCTATCGATATCTCTTGACTCTGGTCTTTCCCGAGGTAGAACAGGGTAACTCCAAGTCCGATCCGGTTGAGGTAGGGGCTCCTAAGCGAAAGCTTGGGAGTTCCCTTTTTGCCCCTTTTTCCATATATTTTGATTCTATAAAGCCTATACCGCCCCCTACGGTGACGTAGTCTACAGAAGTCGCGCAACTTTGTCAATATTGAAATGATTCGCGATGCCTGCTAAGGTCACTGAAACCAATGGACCATGGAGGTACAAAATGAATCGACGAGACTTAACCGATGGAATGAAATTTGTATTTCTCGCTTTGTTTATAGGGATTTGTCTCGCAATAATCTTCGAAACGTGCGCGCTGAAACCAGCTTTTGCCGAGCCAGCTGAGCCCAATACGGGTCAATCAAAGCCCCTTGGAGCTGTGGCTTACCTGCTCGAGCGCGACCATACCCCCGCGAATGACCCAAGATGGAAAGAGAGTGAGCGCTTCGAGGTCGCCCTGGCTGGCGCCGCGGCGGACGTTGGGCTTGATCCTGCGCTCTTTATCGCCATGGCCTACAAGGAGAGTTCGTTTGACACTTCGGCTCGAGGTCGGCTTGGTGAGCTCGGCTTGGTCCAGGTCCATGGCAAGGCCCGCCGAGGCTGTGACTTGGCCACGCCAGAAGGTCAAGCGGCATGCGGCGCTCGTTGGCTAGCCAGGGTCGTGCAGGAATGCGGCGGGTCTGTGGTGCTCGATGCAGAGAAGTGCCGAAATACAGGCGCTCGAGGCGCATGTAGCGGAGGTCTAGCCGGCTATGCGAGTGGGAGCTGCTCAGCACGGACTGTGCGCACGGCACAGCTCATTCGAGGCCGGCTTAAACTGGCCGAAAAAATCCGGCCGTTCCTGCTCGATGAGACGCAAATTTTAGTGAATCGGATTTTCTGAGGTAGATATCACTCGGCATTGATAACGATGAGGCATGGTTCGATGATTACGACGTGACCCGTTGACATATCGCAACCAATACCCACGTCGATGCACTCGTTATATACTGATGCTGGAATATTTACCGATTTCACAGCGGTTTCGCACCATTGCTGCATATTTCCTAAGTTTTCTCGGATCTGCTCGTCGCCATTTGAGCAAATTGCCCACTCATCGAGCAGAGCTCGATAAAACTCATCGCAATCTTGGACGGTTTCGTATGATTCCTGCTCTTCTGCGCTATCGCAAGCAGTCCACAGACACGGCGGCGCGCAGCATGCGATCACGATCACGAGCCAATGCAGCTTTTTCATCGTTTTTGCTCCTTGTTCATGGTTCTTTTTTTATCCACGTTTCGCGTGGTGGTGGCCACGTTCCGTGCTTCTTCGCTAGATCGTACTGCCTGCCCAAGTTTGCCCCGTCACAGACGTCTATTGCCTCATTGAGCGCTCGAAGTAATGGCTCTCTTACTTTCAGAGGAATGACCGGCGGAAAAATCACGCCCTCATCGGTAGATAGCTCGGTCATGAGACGCGCATGGCGATATACCGAGGCGTGAGCTACTGCCACCATATAGGGTTCGACGTCACCGAAATCGTGGGCTTCGATTCGAGCTTGCATGTTTGCCGTCCACGCATCGACCAAGTCAACCACTTGACCGTCTTTCAGCATTTTTCTCAATAAAAGTCGTACTTTAGCCACGTTCTTTCCTTTCGGTTATGGTCGCATGGGCATTATACATGCCGCAAGTGGAAAGTCTAGGTATCCAACGATCACAGGATCGAGGGGTCCGTTTGCTTGAATTTTGATTCTATGTGATTCTAGTCCATCATAACTTAATGCTTCGAGTAGATACCGCTCGTTTAAGTGTACATTCGCATCCATAATCTCTTTCAAACTAACGGGGCTTACTGGATTGCGGTATGCGCGAAGAATGACCGCAGTAGCTTTTAGTTCATTTTCTAATACCTCGCGAGTATAGGCGTTTTTGTCTTCTTTAAACATTTCCTGTGCTTTATTAAGCTCTGCTATACGATCAATTAACTTTTCATTCAGTGTTTGGTTGACTTGGTTGTCAATGTCATTCAACAATTGAAGTCTGTTAAATGTTCTTACATGCTCAAAGCCACCTTTTGGATGAAAAAATGGGTCGGTTACATTTTTGTCATTTTCCTCGAGCGTTTTCGTGTATTTTTTTGTATTGGTCATATGTAGTCTATGACCGTCACTGGCACAGACTAGTTTCTCGTCGTCTGCGGACAAGAAAGGTTTGTGCAGTGTAGGTCTAGTCTTGTCTTCGCTCAAAGCTAACTCGAGCCATTTTTCAACTGGGTCTTTTCTTCGCGCCATTGGTTGCCTCTTTCGTTGTCGAGTTCCCTTGTTACTCGAAACGAACCATCGAACGTGGGAATAGTCGTGCAACAAGAGGCGTGAGCTGCACAGCTCGTTCAATGGCTCGTTTCGAGCGGCAAGGTCGCCACTCTGTTTTTATGGTTGTGCCAGTATTATTCCTCGCTTTCCGTTATGTCAATCAATCCTAGCAATAGCGCTTGTTCAGCGCCGACCACGTTATTTTTACCGCATTCTTCGCAATCGTAATTTTCCGCATCGGGTTCCGTGCAATCCCTAGTGAAATCGCCGCAATCCGGGCAAAACCCCATATATGACTCGGTCATTTCCATGTAGTCTTCTTCGGTTACACTTACCACTTTGTATTTACCCATTTTTAGCCCCTTTCCCATGGCAAACGCTCAATGCGCTTTCCTTTGTATTCGCAGTGAACTTGTGGCCAGTAACCGCCGCTATCATTGGCAGGGCAAACCCCCCAACCTGTGGCCATATCATCGCCCCAACGTTCAAGGGTTTCGCGTTCTTCTTCGGTCGCTTGTTCCTTGGCCAGTTCTTGCGCCGCGTCCATGGCAGAGTCAAAATCGTTGAATGATCCTAAGATTTTAGAATCATCGGTCACAATCCACGCGATTTTTTCTTCGTAGTTTTCGCGGAGTGCTACGCGATAATCGCGCAAACACTGCTCAGTGTATTGCATATCTTGATGGAAATCGCTTGTGCATATTTGGTCGATTTCTTCTGCCAGTTTTTCAATTTCTTGGCCTGTTGAAAGCATAGTTAAACCGTAGGATATTACCATATCTTTGTCTAGCACGTCATGAGCATCGACAATATGTAATAGTCCGGGCAAGATATTACAACGCATATCTTCGTCAATTTCGTCGCACAAAGCCTCAATAAAATTGCCCAGTTCTTCGCCAATGTGCCCTTTTATGTGACCATTATCATGATAGGTTTCAAAACCACTTTCCCAGAGTTGAGAAAATTCGGCGCGTTGCTCGGCCGAAATATTGGATTCCGCTTCTTCTTGATCTCCGATTGATAGGTACTTGCCGATATCGTGGCGATATATCATCCCGTCATGCTCGAGCATTGGTCGACCATTGCCGCACCAGTCTTCGCCAATGCTGATTTTGCCAGACCGAAAATCGAATTCAATGAAAACTTTACGCTCTTTCATTTTTTGCTCCTTTCATAGCTCGCATTTGTAGTGTGCCGTTTCATCGAATTGTGTTGGCTCCGCGTCAAACCATTTTCCTACTTCCAAAAGACCTTGGTTCGAGTTTGTATAGCGTTCAGCTTTACACGAGCAGGTTTCAATGATGCAGATACCACCATGTGCCACTTCATTGCAGTTGTGCGGATTTACACAATTTATAAAGCAAACATGCCTGCTTTTGATTGCTTTGTGTTGATGACCGATCAAATAACCCATTTTTTTGCCTCTTTCTTTGGTTGCGGTCATGCGTACCACGAATGATAGTATACCTCTTTTGTGTCCCATAGATCGGCATTGCCCGCGCTGCCCTGTCCTGCTACTTGGATTCTATTTTCTGTCGCGATTCGGGCTAAAAGCTTGGGTTTTGTCGCTGCTACTTCGGCCGATACTGGGACCGGCCGGACGTTTTCGGCCATGGGAGAAAAGCCTTCCTTTGGAACAGATTCAAAGCCTATTTCAACCACTTCTATCGTTTGTGCATTGACTCGGCGCACCATTTGGTAGGCGTCGACGTTCGTTTGCTCATAACCCCATGACGCAACAAAAACAGAGCCAGGAACCCCAGCGAAATTGTCCTTTGCCGCTTGCCGCGCCGCTTTTTGTTTCTGTTTTTGCTGTTCTTTATACTCGTTGAAAATGACTATTCTGTCAAAAAACGCTTGAATAGCTTCGATTGCCGATTCCATGGATTTGAACGCAAGGTATTTATCCGGTTTTGATTGCCGACCAATGAAAAACTGGACATTGGTACGACCATTGATTGAGGCAGAAATATAGCAAACTGCCGATTCTTCCGGCAGTTTATCAGAGGTCACTTTTTTACTGTCTTTTGTTATGTAGAATTCACGAGTTAGTGTTTTCATTTTTTGCCTCTTTCTGCAAAATCCACTCGCCGCCAACGCAACAGTAGCATTCGCCCGACATATCACTGGCACGAGCGAAAGCCCCGTTGTAAAACCCTTGCCACCATTGCGGATAGCAGCAATCTGGACCCGTTAGTTTTGGAAGATAGGCGAGTTTGCGAACATATCCATCAAGGCAGAAAATATCGAACAATTTTTTAGAGATCACTGTCATTTTTTTGTTCCTTTCTTTATAGGTGTAGCGCTAACCCGGTGTGATCGGAAATCACTCGTTGTAGAACGTCCGCATAAATATCGTCCAGCTCGTTTAGTATCTTTCCTGAAGTGGTCATAAATTGCAGAGTGTATGTGTCCGAAGGTGCTAGTGCAATCTTGACTCGTTTGATTTTTCCAATTGGAAAGTGTATCAATAACCCTGGCCATTTTCGATTTTCGTCCAACACATAGAATGACATAATTTTAGCTCCGGTCATCGCCAGGAATCTGTTACCACCTAATTGCCTTAGAATTTCAGTTGCCACTATTGCTGAATTTTGCATTTTTTGTGCCGTTCCTTTCTTTTTTTGTTATTCCCAAGTCACTTGACCATGGTTTACTCTGCCGATTCTCATTCCTGGCAATTGTCGCAGTATTGTCTCATACACGTCCAATGATACATAGTCGAACGCTCTGAATTGTTCTTGATCTGTTACTAGTCTCGTCTCGTTTTCAATAAATTTTTTCACGGTTTTTTCTGGCAAATTTGTATCGACCATTGGACCTTTTACCACGATATCCCAAAATGTATCGTAATCGACTAGATCGGCATCGTATACCAGACAATTTTCTATCGCCTCACTCACATACTTTTCGAGTGAGCCGCCGCTTGAGCTGATATTCGCGACTTGCGCGTGCCATCCCGCTTTTCCCCTACCGATCATGACGTAGTTTTCTTTTTGTCTCATGTTCGCCTCTTTCTTCAGGGAAACATTCCCACGTTTCCCAGGAACTCATGTTCCTATCACTAAGACTATCTCCGATTTAGAAAAATTCACAAAAAAGGAATATCCCAGAATATATTTTATTACAGTATCACTAAATTTGTGAAATACTAGCACTGTTTTATTGTTCAGTATCCCTTTTTATTCTGGGATATTCTTTTTTACTATTTTTTTGTGAATTTTTTGGGTTATATTATGTCTCATATATAGTAACCGTTTTTTTGGGAAAGAAAACGGCGATTTTGAGAAAACAGAGGCAAACGAATGAATCAAATGAAAGTTGTGACAAATCGAGTACCGCGACCCATAATAAATGGGCATGAGCTGAATGAAACGGAACGCGCTGAATTCGATTTTTTGAAAGAAGACGAAATTGATTGCGAGATATTTTTTAGATACCGTGGGCAGGTGTACTATCTTGGCAATTTCATGCGGTATAACGTCGAGCATGCGGGAATTAAGTGGGACGGTGCTCAAGGTGACAATTATTTTTCTGGGACATTGATTTACATTTGTCCCGATCATGAGCATGTGATCGTCGGTCGGTATTATTCTTGATCTGGTATCACTGGCCGATTAATGATCGGCCAGTGAAGCGAGATCAAGAAACGGAAAGAACAAAAGAAAGGGACGAAAAATGGACAAGGAACAATTTGAACGCGAGTATATCCACACTTCGGCGCAAGTATTGCGCGAAATTGACAATCTTGCTGATATTCTGGCGAATCTTGATCATTCATGGATAGATGATTCCGTAGGATCGAGCGGCGATCCTGGTCCGTTCGCATGCAATTGGTACGGGGTCATTTCGGATAAAGACAAAGGATTCCATGCGATTGTGCGCCAGAATGGCGATGGATTCAATTACTGTGAAACATACGATGACGCCGATCAATGCGCTAATGCTTGGCGCAAGATTATTATTGAGGCAATGGAAAATGCTCTTGAAAATGATGACTATGAATATTTTGGCGACGCTAGTCGCGAGGAAATAGTGAGAATGATCGAGGAAACAAAGGCGTTAATCAAATGAAATTTAAATACCTGTTGAACAAAGATATTTTGGAGCATACTAGAGGCATGAGCTATGCTCAAGAATGGGCCTATTTTAACGCCAGACTGTGCGAAGAACTCGAAGCCGAGGCAGAACGACGAATGGCCGAGCGAGACAACGAAAGGATCGAAGAAAATGAATAGTCCACTAACGCAAAGCGAATTGAGTCAAGCGGTAGAATTGATTCGAGAAAGAGCATACGAATTTGCTATGAAAGCGCATCCTATTTTTGAGGCGAACAACTGGCAATGGTCCAGTGCTCAAGGTATGAGAGTACCTAACGTGAACGAAATATTTTTGCATGTGTTGAGTTTAGCTAGTGATCTGAAGCCTGATCAATATGTCGCCGGATGGTCAAGTGGCCGAATATCTGTTAGAATCACAAAAGGTTTGGAAGAAAACTCGGAAATCTCGATTAGGATTGCGTTAGTTCCTTTTGAGATTACCGACACAATCGAAAGGGAGTAACATGACGAAAAAACAAGCTCGAGCACTGGCCAACGATATGGTTGATATGCGCCGCTGCTATTCGTTCAGCGGCTCATGTAGGTCGGGCAAAGCAACACTATGTGGTTGGGAAGTGGGACCGGTGTCAAACGATGGTACAATTGATTGTGGCAACAATAACAGTTTGTCATACAATGCGGCGCGACGTATCCATGCGGACCTGATAGAGTACTACGCTGATAGAATATTTCGTGGCGATGACTCGGTTGATAGTTTTTAGTGTCCTTAGTCAAACCCCCCAAAAAGCTGGTCAAAGCACGTTCAAAACCGTCAAACCCCCCTTTTCGCGAATTTTAGGCCAAACGCTCGACTAGTGCCCACGTGCTTTTTTGCCGTTTACATTGTAAACATGGGCTTGACAAATACCTATTTGTCGTGATAGGGAAAGGCTCGCGAGCTCAAAAAGGCAAAAAAATGATAGATTTTTCGAGTGGACGTGCAGTAGCGACCTTTTACATGCTGGCCATCGTGGCACTGGCGCTCATAACAACAGTGTTCGCTATCAAAGGCGACGAAAAGCTCAAGCAAATTCAAACCCTCGAAGCGGAAATAAAAGCTCTCAAGGAACATATAGACGAAATCGAAATCGTAAATAAGAGCTGCTCGGCGACCTTGCAGGCATGCCTCGGCTCTTGCGTCGAGTCGCAGCTCCTAGACACCGTCAAGGAATCAATAAGGATCAAACGATAATGCCCAGTGGAGTCCACTTAACCCGTGAGCAGATCGACGAAATCGTTGAACTATACGAAACGGGCAAGACCGGTCCCGAAATTGCGCGCCAGACCGGCATAACGTGGTCGGCCGTGGTCAAGGTCGTCTGCCGCGAGCTCGGTATCACTGGGAGTCCTGATAGACCTGTGCGCCGGCCGCCGCCCAACAAGTACCAGTTCACGCCCGACCAGCTCGTCGAGCTCGTTCAGCGCTACCGTGACGGGGAAGGCCTCGAGGCTCTTGCTGCCCACTTCCATTGCGCCACTACTAAGCTCGTCGAAGAGCTCGGCCGTGTGAACGAGCCCATAAAGCCGACCGGCCGGCCGCGGGTGGTGGCGCCCGAGGTGCTTTGCCCCGTCTGCCAAGAGCTCATTCCCGCGAAGCGCTTCTTCTATGGAACGGGCGGCGTGGCCGTGCCGCCAAAGAGCTGTGGCAAGGACGAATGCGAGGCCGCTTTGGCCTTTGGTGCCGTCGAGCCCCTGCCCGAAGTACCTCGAGGGGAGATTCGTCGGGACAAGGGCGGCTGGACACCGGCCGGCAAGGCCCAGGCCGCTCAGCGACAATGGCAGGAAGAGCGCCTGCTCGTCGAGCGGTTGCCCGTCGACCTCGACCTCCTCGCGGAGATTCTCCCCATAGACCAAGTGGGAGAATACCAGGCCCTTTTCGAGCTCGCCGAGGACACCCGTGGGAGCGCTCGGCCTGGAGCTCAAGGGTCGATTTGGGGAGATTTGTCTCGCGTTCCGGTCTACATGCGACTTATTGCCCGCGGGGAAGGTCATGCCGCGGTGCGATTGCTTCTGCTACCGGGAGAATCTGTTTTCGATAGATTCGTCTCCAAGTTCTTCCGCGACAAGGAACAGCTCCTCTTGATCTCGAGGTCTTCGCGGCCGCTCTTAGCGTGGCGTTGTGCCTGCCCACAAGGCTCGTCGTGGATTCTCGACACCGTGATCGACCTGCCTGAAGAGGTTGGGGTTTACGGCGCCTGCGCAACCTGTGGCGCCTGCGCTTTGCAGATAGAACACATAAAGGAAGATTGAAGATGGTCTCTCCCCCCAACGTTAAGAGCCTCAGACTGCGACCTTGGACGGTTAAGCGCTCTGATGCTCTAGCGTTCGTGCGAGAAGTGCATAGAAAGCTCCCAAAAATACAAGGAGCTATGTGGTGCATATCAGTGCGGCACGAAAATGAAATTGTCGGAGTCGCCTTAGTAGGCTGGCCTAGCCAAGAGCAAACAAACGACGAAATTGATCATTTGAGGGTGTTAAGACTCGCAGTAAAGCCGGGGTATCCTAACGCCTGCTCAATGCTTTATGGCGCTTGTTGGAGAGCTGCTAGAGCTATGGGAGCCGAAAGCATGGACACGTTTACCACTTTGGATGAGCCTGGAACATCTCTTAGAGCCGCGGGGTGGGCCTATGGGGGGTTGACCCAAGGAGGTGAGCATTCAAGAAAAAGTCGGCCACGGAATCTTGCAGAAGACCCGAGGCCTAAACATAGATGGTGGGCTCCAGGCAGTAAAAAATTTAAAACGGCGAAGGAAGGGTGAATCATGGTAAAGCAAGTCAACGCAAAAAACACGAATGACGTTAAAGAGCTCGACAATGATGTCAAAATCATTGGCAATCCAGACCTCTGGAAGCTCATCTGCAAAGTTTACGCCGATGGCGCTGGCGCCGAATGGATGAAATCCACTAAGGCCATGAACATCGAAGGCCGAGGGGTGCTCGTGCAAGTGTCAACTCAGCTCGGCGACCAAGTTGCCGAGGCCTTGACGTTCATTCCCGATGCGATGGTCGAAGGGCCTTTCAAAGACAAGGCCACGGGAACCGAGTCATACCGACTTTTTGGGACCATAAAGGACGACTGAAAGGAACACCATGGCTGTTGACGTTTTACGCCCAAGAGGCAAGAGCTGCGAGAGCTGTAAGCATATAAGCGAAGACGAGCACAGCGGCACGGTTTTGGCGGACTTTGGCCATAAAGGCCATTATTGGAAATGTCGGCTTAGAAGCTATTATGATGATAGCAACTACTTATTCCCGAAAGAGGTTATCATCTATACTTGTGGGTCAGGTATCTGCTCGAGCTGGGAGCCAGTCGAAAAGGGTAAGAAGAAATGATCGGGAAGGCCTGCATAGGTTGCGGTTTTTGTTGCCGTAAAGGGCCTTGCAGTTATGGCGTGTTCGACCCTATAACGTATTGCAAGCACCTATTTTGGGACGGTCAGCGTTGGCGCTGCCACCTTATTGCGATGAGCCCCCCGCACGCAAAGGTCTTGAGTGCAGGCGAGGGGTGTTGCTGTGGCTTCAACACCTATCAGCGGGAGAATCGAGTACCTACGCCCGAAGAGGTCGAAGAGGCCCGGAAAGCGGACACGACTTTTCATGAGTTACCATTGCGGTTTAGACGATAGACGGGATGGCATTCCTGGCAAGCCGCATATCAAATGCGACCTATGCGGCATCGAGCATACAATATACGACCCCCAATGGAAGGGGCCGATCCCGTCGATATGGTTCCTCGACGGCCTGGCCGCGCCTGGCTGGCATGGAGGTCGTAATCCCGACGGCTCGCGCACGGACTATTGCGGCGAGTGCTTCAAAGCTCACTCAGAGCCAGTGCTCGAGGTCGAGCAGGTTCCCGCCGAGGCCCTGCCGCCGCAAGATGACACCGTCGAGGAAATCGAAGCGGTAACTCGGCGGGAAGACCTCGTGAACAGCGACCCCCGGCAGGCCGAGCTCAGCTCATCTCGAGACTATCAGCTCGAGCTCGCCGTGATTGCCAACCTGGGTCGTGAAGCTCGCGGGGAGCCTTACATATCCTACGGACCTGAGCACGAGATCCAGTCTCTTACGCGCCTCGTCGAAGCGCTCGATGAGCTCGAAAGCCTCGAGGATTGATTTGTGGCTGTACCTGCCAAAATTCTATCGCTCTGCACTGGCCTCGGAGGTCTCGATCTCGGAGTTGAGATTGCGCTACGCAACGCACGAGTTGTTTGTGCTATCGAGCGGGACGCATACTGCGCGGCCGTTCTTGCACAGAGCATGGAGCAAGGCCGCATACCTCAAGCACCTATCTGGGATGACTTGCGAACCTTTAACGGCCGATGCTGGCGTGGAACAGTGGATATTGTCACTGCTGGATACCCGTGTCAACCATTTTCCGTTGCCGGAAAGCATCGCGGCGCCGAAGACCCTCGACACCTCTGGCCCGAGGTCGCCAGAATCGTCCGAGAGTGCACCGCTCCAATCGTGTTCCTCGAAAACGTCGCCCGGCATCTTACCGCAGGCTTCGACGTTGTCGCCAGAGACCTACAAGACATGGGCTACACGGTTGCGGCGACAGTGTGCCGAGCAGCAACAGTGGGTGCGCCCCACCAGCGGGAACGCCTATTCGCGCTCGCAGTATTCGACACCGGCCGCGAGCTCTGCTGGCAGTTCCCAAAATGGGATCAAGGCAGGGCAGTTGAGCGGGAACACGCCAAGTCTCGAGACGTGGGCACGGAACTGGGCAACACCGATGGCTTCGACGGGAACCAAGGGCGCGAGTTGTGGCAATCGCAGAGACGCGGATCTCACGAATCAAGCGAAGCAATGGCAGACCCCAACGTCCAGCCTCGGCACGGCGGGGTGCTCGAGCCGCAGTGGGGAGAGGATGAGCGAATTGCTCCTCACCGGGCAGGCGAAACAGTGGCCAACGGCAACGGCAACGGATCACAAGTCGAGTGGGAGCCGTTGTCTTCCGGGGAGCGGTGCTCATCCTGGCACGAGCTTGACCGATGCCGCGGTGAGGCAGTGGCCGACACCCACGGCGAACAGTGCGTGTCAGGGACCGGGAACCGGCGGCCGGGATGGTGGCTTGAATCTGGTGACCGCGGCTTCTGGCCACCTGGACCCAACGAGCTCGACCGATGGGCAACCGTCCCCGTCGAGCTCCAGCCGAACGTTGAATCCTCGCTTTGTCGAGTGGCTGATGGGCTATCCAACGGGCTGGGCTTCCGTCGCGAGCAACTGCATGCCCTCGGTAATGCAGTGGTGCCTCTACAGGCAGCATATGCGTTTGTTACTTTGGTCCGTTCTATCACCGAAGGAGAATGACAATGGTTGACAAGGTAGAAAAAGAATTTTTCGCACGGCTAGAGAAATTGGAAATAGAGCGCAACGGTCTAAAGCAAAAGCTTATCGAGATGACCGCCGAATGCAATAGATTGGATGAACTTCTAAGGGAATCGGATAAACGTCTAAAGGAAGCCGAACACGCGGCAGATGTACGCAAATCGGCGCTATTGAGTATACAGGCAATGGTCACAGGATTGAGGGTTGGCCAATGACCAGAGAATGCACAGTCCATCATCATGCGTGTGATTGTCGAGAGGATAAGTTTGCCGAAATCGAAGGAGAGCGCGATGATCTCAAGCTTGACGTGGAAAGGCTAGAAGGCATGTTAGATGAGCTCGACCGAGAGAACACGGTCTTGCAGGGCAGGCTAAGAAAGACGGCACAGGTACTCATCGAAGAAGTCGGTGCCGAGGGGCCTTGCAATGCCGAAGAAGCCGCCGCCCGAGCCATAGAGCACTTACAAGCGCTGAAAGCTGAGCGAGACGCGCTCGAGAGAGAACTGCACGAGCTAAAAGCCAAGGTGTCTCAGTGGGCCGTTAACCACGCCTGGATGCTCGAAGAGGTCGAGCCGAAAGAAGACATGGACAAGATAAATCGGGTTATCTCGCCCCCCGAAGGTATCAGTATCAGTGAATGGTGCAAGCGGACGCATATCCAGCTTTGTCATTGCTGCGATGACCTGACGTGCGATGACAATTTGCGCAAGGAGATAAAAGAAAAAGAGAATGAGCCAGAACGATAACGCCAACCTGCTCGTGAACGGCCTCGAGGGCGCCGAGGCCTTGATCAACGGCAAGGACGCGATCTTCGAGCCCGTGCCTATCGAGATTGTGCATGCGGCGCGGACCTACGTCGCCAAGTGTTGCCGGGAGAGCTGCAAGGCGTTCGTCCGCTTCATGGTCGAGGATGCCGCGTTGTCGAAGAACAGCGCTGAAACGTATGCCAACTACGTTTGGCACGCGCTCATTACCACGGGCGGGACGCCGGTAGACGCCCTGCGCAGACGTGACCTGCAACTGACCACTAAGCACGCTATACGCGCCGCTATCAGGCAGTATGCGCTCTATACGAACCGTGGGGAGCTGATAGTCGAGCTTGCCGGCCTGAAGGTAAAGAAGATGCTTCGAGACCGGGAAGCGCCGACCAAGAAGATCCTGCCGGCCTTCACTGAACAAGAGGTCGGTAGAATCCTTGCGGTGATCGATGCAGATAAGGGCAATCCCCGGTGGCCCTGGACGTGGCCAGTGCTGCGCATCGCTATCAAGCTCGGCCTGCGTGCTGGCGCGGACACGCCTTGGATTCAACGAGAATCCGTGCTCCACTCGGTCGAGAAGAGCGTACCTTTGATGATCTGGTCGAAGCGGTTGAAACAGCGCAGCTTGCCGTCGGGCGTGGTGCGCGAAGAGCTCGAAATGCTGAGCAGATGGCCAGGGGCCTGGAACTACATCGCGGATATCGTCGCGCCTGCCACGCCGGCAGAGAACCGGGCGAAGAGCTCCTACGCGCACATCTCGAAGCATCTCAAGGACTACGCCGTGGCGTGTGGCATCGAGGCCTCGGAGGTCCGCTCGCACCGCTTTCGCAAGACGGCCGCGCTTCGGTTGTATCAGGCAACCAAGGACATCATGCTTGTAGCAAACTTTCTCGGTCACACGAGCATAGAGACCACTCAAATTTATCTCGCCTCTAATAGAATGGATGAGATGAACGATAGGCTCGAAGACATGTACGCAACGGATGACGACGACATGGAGGAATGAAATGAGCAAGGATCAAATGTTTTCAGTTTTGTCAATTGACCTCTGCGATGGCACTGTTGGCATGCACGAGACTCTAAAGAGTGCCATAAAACAGCTAAAAGAAGAAGGTGTATCTATTGCAGAGATGCTTGACGCGGGAAAACGCGAGTTTTACCTAGCTCGAGACAGCCATATCTTACGTATTTCGTCCGCAACGCTTTGCAGGGCTATGGGCAACCTGTTTCGCGAAGAGGGCATAGGATGCGACATTTGAGGCAATAAAATGAAATATGACTATGAAGACCTAGTAAAAAATTTTGGTTCGAAATACAGAGAAAACTGTAACATCCTAAGCAAGGCTATAAAATTAGCTAAATCTAATGAAGACTTTGAGTCGATTACAGAGGAACTTATACTAAAGGCAGCAGAAGAAGATATAAAAAATAATCATTTTCCTATAGTAGACCGGACAACAATTTATGGGTCTAAATTAATTCAAGTTTTCATAGCTATAGCTTATGTTTTAGTTGACGGTATGAAAGTAGCCGGCATAGACCCCACACCACAACTACTTTATCTATTAAAAATGGTAGTAACACTTGCCTCTAATGCCCTACCTTCTGATATTATGAATAAGCTAGGAGGTCCAGATCAAATAGCTCCGTTTGTAACTAGAGCCCTTCCAGGGGCTATTGCCGGTAAACTTATGCGAGACGGTGAGATTAGAGCATATTCTATTACTAATAACCTTGCCCAAGCGTTAAGTTCTACACGATTAAAAGGGTTGGTTGGGGGGGATTTAATATTACCCGAGAATCTAACTGTCGTTCATTTACAAGGAAAAATTCCGGCTATGTTCATTTTCTTTGCCATAAACGATGAAAATGGGATAACAAATATAAGTATCATGGGTTTCTTCCCGCCTAATACACTTCATCATGATCATTCTTCATACATGCACAAAATTATTGACGCCAACACGTCCCTAGATAGTCACCCAGTGTATCCGGCAAACATGCCCGAGGGTTGTTATTTAACTGACACGGCCGACAAAATAGCAGATGATGCTTTTAACGCCAGCATAAATGCTATACTTTATATAACAAACAATCCTAAAGATACTATCAATACTTATTCTAATAAAAATGCTCTAGACTTAGAATCTCGAATGCTTAACGCTCAAGGAAAAAAACGAGAAAAGCTCAAAGAGCGCCTGCGCAGCATGCCCAAAAACCCCATAAAATTAATTGGTCGGCACTATATTATTGACAAGCGTTTACAACGTGACCCAACGGTTAGCGGAGAAGCGGATTATCACCTTCGGGTGCGCTTCATTGTCGCAGGACATTGGCGCAAGCAGGCCTGTGGCCCAGGTCTCACAGAACGTCGATTGATGTGGATTCAACCGTACTGGAAGGGGCCGGAATTCGCCCCCATAACTCGGAGCATCGGAATCGTAAAATGAGACACCTGATTCTATACGTGAACAAGAACACCGAGGGGAAGCACGACGGCGCCGAGTTTGAGCGGGAAGCCGTGGCCTATGCAGCGCACCACAACGCGCTCGGCCATGAGGTGCTTATGGTCCCGGTTCCGTGCCAGCTTCCGGCTCCTCGAAGGCCTGCGGCGGTTGAAAACACGGTGACCCAAGTGTTCCAGCGGCACAACAAACAGCCTTTCAACGTGTTTGCCTACTTCGGCCACGGCACTGAGCAATGGATTCAAACAGGACACCTCTTGACGCGCATCGGCGGGCTCGTCGGGCTCCTCGAAGGAATCATGGCACCCAAGGCCACCTTGTGGTTTGCCGCCTGCCGGACGGCCGCGCATAACCCCCGCGTGCGAGGTTCCCAGAACCAAGGAATCCTCGAGGAAATCGTGCGCCTCTGCGACGCCTGTGAGCTCACCGCGTGGGGGCATACCACGGCAGGGCATACCACGAAAAACCCGAATCTGGCGTGCATAACTGCCCAGAACTACACGGTTGCAAGCCCAGAGCAGATAAAAACGCTCTACAAACACCTCCATCTGCTAGACTCCACTCTGCGATTTCAGATTCCATTGTGCTCGAGCATCGAAGACCTGCTGGAAAGGATCGCGTCATGAACTGGGTTCCCTACGCCGAATTCGTGCACCCTCACTCCATTTGGTTGACGCGGTCTTACTACAAACCGGTATCTACCGAACGGCAGGCAATGCTCGGCGTTGAGGCGCCCGAAGCTCCTAGTAGGGAATATCTAGTGCTCATATTGCTGCATCCAGAAGAGGGAAGATGGATTCGCAGCAAAACAAAACACGGCGACCTGCAAAAGAATCGTGAGAGCGAAGCCGTTGACAACGTAATTTTTCTTTCAGAGAGTGCTTTCAGACCCCTTGACTTCACAGATAACCTTGGCCATGATGACGACGGCCGAATGATGTTCTATGAGCGACGAATTTATCCACAGTAAAGAAGGAGCACATCATGGTAGGAATGAAGACCCTCGAAGACGCCGCCGCCGAGCTCGGGCTCCGTGTAATCACCCTTCTCAACGAACACAAAAAGGGGAATCTGCCCCTGGTCATCGTGGGCAAGCTGCGCTTCGTGAAGATCACCACTCTCGAAGAATGGCTGGCGAGCAAGGAAGTGGCAAAGCCTGCGAAGCGAACGATGAGTGAAGAGCACAAGAACCGCTTGCGCGAAGCTGGCGCCGCCCGTCGGGCAAAGAACGCCCTCGAAAAAGCTTCCTGATATTCTACTTACGGTAGAAGAACAACCACGCTAGCGCAGCGACAATCCCAATACCAATAGAAGAAACCTTCATGATGATACTTGAAGGTTCGACAACGTCTGTGACGCCAACAATCTCGACGTCGCCATCTCGCATGGGTCTATCCTCGAGGAACCACTCGCCGCCAATCTCGACGCCCCACGGGAACCTTTCGCGGACGCCCTTGTAGCTTGCCCAGTTCGACAGACGGTTGCTGCCAGCAGGCATAAGCCTCTCGGTCATCGACGGTGGGAGCTCCCCGCGGGCAAATTGGTCCACGGTGTTGCGGATCTTCAAGGGGATAGCTTCCCAAGGAGTCGCAGCTATTCTTGCACGCCGATCCAAAAGTTTCTTGTCACATTCGTCTTTTCCGTGATATAAGCCCCCCGGCCTACAGAACACACCATCGGCACGCCAAGCAGGGTTGATCGGCTGGGAGAATTGCTGCCACATCGTGCCGTAGCCAATGACCGTCCCACGTATCAAGCACCGCCGCATAATGGCCCACAGGTAGGCACGCATGACCTCTTCCGAGGGGTTCTCGTCACCCTCGCCGAGGATTCCCTGAGCTGCCAAAAAGCGATCCTTTGCCGTCAACTGAAGCGTCCCGGCTGGCCCTTTGTACGTCGCAACCTGCACTGGATCACCTCTTTCGCAGAAGCCACCATGCGGCTACCCCAACAGCAATCAACAGGGCAGGTAGCTTCAAACCATCGAAGCGAGTTTCGCCGCCAATAGCGCGGGCAACCATCACGTCACCAGCCTGCATGGGGTCATCTTGGAAGAACCATGTACCTTCAAGGTTCACGCCCCAAGGGTACTTGGCTTCGACTCCAATGAAACTGTCCCAGTTCGACAGACGCCTGCGGTCGGCCGGCAGGATTGCCTCGGTGAAAGGTTTGAGAAGAATCCCTTGAGCGAAGCGGGTCACTGCGCCACGGAACTTGAGAGGAATGTCTTCCCAACGAGCCGAACTTATTCTTTCTCGCCGAGTCACCAGGTCTAGCGAGCAGTCCGCCGTGTTTTCAGAAGGTCCGCCGACGCGACAGAATGCACCACTGGCCAGCCAATTTGGGTTGATGGTCTTCGATAATTGGCGCCACATTGCCCCGTAGCCAATGACCTTTGAGCCCATCAAACACTTGCGCATGGCGGACCATAGATACGCCGCCATGATCTCTTCGGAGAAGGTTCTTCCGCCCTCTTCGCCCCAAAGGCCTCGAGCTGCCCAGAGCTTGTCTTCTTCAGTCAGTGTGAGATTGCCGGCAGGCCCCGAAAAAACCACAGAACTCATCGTTTCCTTCCTTTCAAGGCCTTGGCCACGGCGTTAAGGAGCGTCTTCCGGTCCGCATAGCCTTTGACCCGGGCGACGATCTTGCCGCGGTGCATGACCACGAAATCGGGGAGAGCATTCACGCCAAACTTGTCGGCGAGCTGTGGAGCTTTGTCGACGTTCACGCGGACCACTCGAGCTCGATCACAGAGCGCCGCCGAGGTCGCTTCGACTTCCGGCTTCGAGGCTTCGCAGAACTCGCACCAGTCTGCTGCGAATTGGACGAGCGTTGGTTTGTCTTGGGCCTCGAGGAATTTCTTCGCCTGGCCAGCGGTCATCTTGAGCACGTTGGGCCGGCATGAATTTATAGGCATATGCTTCGCTCCTCTGCGGGGTAGCTTACCTCGTGAAGGATGTAGGCGTCAACGTCTATAAAGCGAAAATCAGCGAGAACAGCGGCACCCTTTCGTTGAGTTTTTGACGAAACGGGGCCTGCCGTTGACCATGTGGTAGCATTGCTTGCGGACAACCTTGCCCTTGCGGTTCTTGACAGGCGCGCATTTGTAGGGCATGGGAACCTCCTACCTTTTGTGCTTCTTCGCGTAGGAGCGGCAGGTCTTCGGGCATTTGATGTTGCCGGACTTGACGAACTGGACCTTGCCGCTGACAGCCTTGTGCAGGCAGCGCTTGCCACGGGTCGCCGGCTTGGTGTTGACGCAGTAGTAGCCAGGTTGTCTTTTGCTTCTTTTGCTTCTCGCCATGATAGCACCTCTTACCGTTGGGGTAGCCGTGTTTGGCTACTAGTTACTTAGAACCTTTTGAAATTTGGTTTTTGGCAAGATCCTTAATATCTTTACGTGTAATGCTATTAACTTTATCACCCATAGAAGCGGCAGAACCTAATAACTCGTCTGCCCAATCCCATTGTCTGCGCAAACTATCTGTTACAGCTAAAGCGTCTGACTTAGCATTATTAATTAACCTAGTAGAAGCTCCATCAGAAACTAAAGCAAGATATTCTCCTAGAACCTTAGATACATTCACTCCTTGATCTAAGGCACCTATTAGCTGCTCAGCATCAATAAAACGGGACATGTTAGCCGCAAAGCCGCTAACATCTTTCATTATTGTTTTTATTTCTTCCAAAACAGCCGCTAGTGCAGGGGAAGTCTCAATATTAGCCATTATAGCCTCTATGCCCTGCAATAACCATTCAGAGAAAACTGTTTCAGCGTAATCTAAAACAGCGTCGATAGCAGTGTCTACAAAACCAGAAGCCATATTTGCACAAATACTAGTTTCCACGGAAAGAATATATTGAACAACTTGCCCCCAAACTTCACTAGTGCTTCTCGGACCACGCTGATATGCTATAGGCAATGGTTGCATATAGCCAGTTGATTCCGGCCAAGTATAAAGCGGTCCCTTGTCTTCCCAAGGAACGATAGTTCCTGGTTTGGGTGTTATTGACATTACATACTTAATCAATTCTGGTGTCGTAATGTCTGCTAAGCCAGTCACACCGCTACCAAGACTAGTTAAATCGGGGTAACGCGCAACAAACTCTCTATTAGGTTGAGGTATATGCCACCAAGTGCAATGAGTTGCGAATTCAGGATAATCCTCGGCAGGTTCACCGCGCGAGCATAAAACATCTAGTGCAGTGCGTACTAGAATATACCCAAAATGGTAGTATCTCCCTATTGCATGCTGCCTTTTCCATCTCTTAAAATGATCATGCTCAATTGGAAGCTTGTAAGTAGCGTTAAGAATATCCGAATCACTAACACCTTTAAAATTCCTCCAAGGTATTTGATCATAAGTATAATAATTTTTTGGGCAGACATAAGCATATTGGCCTTTAGCTTGATCGGGGCTATATTGATAGCCTTGTAGTATTGCAGAATTATATCTAGCATATAACATAGCATGGCCAAATGAATAATCACCAAAATAAAATTTCTCAAAAGGATATGCTATGTTGCTATTTTTGATGCCATTGACGCACACAAACCTAGCCCAAGCATCGGTGCTTGTGTTACTAGGAGTGCATTTTATAAACTTGCCATCTCTCATTTCAGGATAAGTCCGAAATGCGCTATCAACCACTCCTAAAGATGTATTATATTTAGCATAAGCAGACGAAATATGTCTTTTAGGTTCTGGGCATAATTCTCCGTTCCATCCATGACTTTGAGTTGCAAACTGCGGTGAGTTTGTAAAACCTATCGGACCTGACCAGTTTGAGAAAGTTGACTCGAGCGAATAACGTCGTCGCCAAAGCTTTGATTTACTGTTGCCACCATCCCAACGATCTAAGAAGTTGGCATTTGATAGCGCCACCCCAAACCACTCTTTTTTTAGTGCTTTATCTACATCTGATTTATGAATCAGTTGTTTTTCTCTTTGTAGCCATGCGGGACTATCATCGCAAAATGAAAAAGCTCCGCATTTTTTCATATAGAATACTCTAGCACGTTCAAAAGCGTAATATTGCGCTACAAGTCTTCCAAGCAAACCCTTATTTCTAATATAGTCGAGATTTATGTTGTCGGATAGTCTTATAGGATTAGTAATATATAACTTACCATCACCGGCTTTGGCTGTTTTTGATTTTGATCCTAGTGCTAGCTTCTCTTCATCGGTCATCTTATTCAGAATTGAATCTGGAAAATTGACCCTGATAGGTTTAACTAGGATAGGTTTATCATTTTTTATGACAACTTTAGCTGTTTCAGGGGCTTTTACAGGCTTCTTGGTGAGATAGTAGACAATCCCGCCCACGGTGACTGTTGCTAGCGCAGCGATTCCAATTTCGTCTTTGGTCTCTAAAGCCACTTGTCACCTCATGGGCGGGAGTCTTTCACACCTACCAAGCATAACCCGATAGACTCAGGTCAACTTGCTTCGGACTGACGTAGAACATCTGTCGAGGAGCGCCCTGGGACATTTGCCCGGGCATGCCGACGAGCTTGCCGCTCTTGTAGAGATAGAACGCACCGCCGCCGACTGCGACGAGGCCCAGAAACAGGATGAGGTTTCGACTCATGGTGCACCTTTAGGGCTCGCCCATTGCCGTGGGGAGCCGAATCACGTTGTCATTCTTGTCGATCACATCGGTTGTCTTCGCGGGAGCTGCGACGCCGGCCATGCTGCCCGAGCTCGTCCCGGCAGGGATCTTCACTTCCCCGCCTGCGACCTCGGCAGGCTTCAAGGGCATCATTTGCAGGCCATCGAGGGCTCCAAGTAACTGCCCAACGAGCCAAGAGCTGGCAAAGTGGGACACAATCCCAACGGGAATGGCCCACGTCCAGCCCTTGCGCTCTTTGGTGTAGATCACAGCGGCCACAGTGCCGACCACTGGGACCGCTTTGACGAGGGCCGAGCGGATCATTTCAGCACGTTCCGTAGCAAGCGGCGATACGCTCTGGGGATAGATACCCCATGTTGCCGCGCTGAGCCGCGTTCAGAGCCGCCCAAGACCGTGGCTGGGGGTTCAGCATCATGGCGCCGACGTGCTCCATGGATAGGCCAGCGAGGCCGCCAGACAGCATGTTGCCGCCGATTTCGGCCGCGGCGAAAGCAGCGCCGGCAAGAGCGGCACTGGCGAGTGGGCTCAGGCCCTTTTCTTGGGACATACCATAGGCGGCGAATCCGGCGATGCCCGGAAGCGCGACCATGAAGAATCCGAGTAGCTTCATCATGAGATCAGATCCTTTCAGACGACGCCGAACGACTTACCGACTTCGGCAGTCTCGGGCATCTTGGAGTAAACGTTCATCGGGATTCCGCCGCGTGGGGGCATCATGTTGACGTTCCACGCATCGGCCAGACCACTGATTGCAGTGCTACGGGAGCTGTTCAAGGTCATGACAGGATTCTCTGCCGTCACCCCGATGAGCTGTGTCATGGCCAACGAGGCAATGACACCCGCACCGAGGCCGGCAAGCGCCGAGTACACCGAACGCTTGAACGAGCTCGAGCCCGCCAATTGATCGTAGGTGTAGAAGCTCGCCGTGAGAGGGACCGCACCCGTAACAACTGCGATTGCCAGTTGTGCCAAATTCATTGCTTCTCTCCTCGTGATTTCGTGGGTTCCAAAAGCGCTCGCTGCGCGAGGGCAACTACAATGCCCATGACGACAGCGGGGAACAGCCAGACGACAAGGTCTGCCGTTCCTTGTAGGTACGCCTCAAGCAGCGAGCGCTTCCGGTCCATCGATCTCGATCCTAACGCTTGCAGGAAGACATCTTCCGAAACTTGCCTCGGCACATGCAGCGGCGACCACGGCCACCCTTGAGGGAGATGATCTTGCAGGAACCGGACTTGCGAGCGCGACGACGCTTAGCCATGATGAACCTCATTGCCCAGTGGGCGATTGTGGGCTCGTGAGGATAAACCCTTCCCGAGTCCCTTGCGGGCGAAATTGCCCAAACTTTTCGGATACTTGGCGGATAGGAGAGACGAGGAGAGCGACTCTACCATAGGAGAGCAGGGAGTTGAGAGGTCATCATCCAATCGGATGCTCCTACCAACACCCTTCCCGTGGGACAGTCTACCGGTCTCTCTGTTCACCGTCAAGATCAATTTTCATGCTCTTTCAGTAGTTTTTTTGTTTGACAAGAACAAACCTCTAAGCTATGCTTACGCCCATAGGGGGCATATATACCTATTAATTCCTCTCTCACTGCAAAATTCCCATGTCTCGAAGGCTCGAGTATCCCGCTTTGCTCACAATCACATGGTCCACCAGCGTTATCCCCATTTCCTCGCCAAGGCTCTGCATCTTCCGAGTCATCGCTAAGTCACTTGAGCTCGGCTCCAAGTTTCCCGACGGGTGGTTGTGCGCGATGATCATGCGCGCCGCACCGTGAACAACAGGAACACGGAACACGTCCACAGGGCTCACTTGAACGCCGTTCGCAATACCTCGATGCACCATCGCGGTTGCCATGACGTTGTTTCGCGAATCCATGGCCAGCACCACAAGCTCCTCTTGCAAGAGCTGTGACTGTCCGCGGAGAAACTCATAGGCGTCCTTCGCCGACTGAACTCGTCCAAGGGGCTCGCCATGACACGCGAGGATCTGCGTGTTGCTCTTCGACTCTTGCAGGATCTCAACCGGATCACAGCGGCGCTTTGCGATGGACTTGCGCTTCTTCGGCTTCTCTTCCGCACTCAGGGCGGGACCGGTTGGGTAGGTGTAGTTTGGCGCGTGAATGACCATCGGCTTGATGTCCTTGACGTCGTTGTAACCACCGATGCTCGCCTTCTTCTGGCGCCACCATCCGAAGATGCCAGCCCCGATGATGCTCAGCAGGACTACACCCCAAGCAATCTTCTCTGTGCGCTCATTCATGCCTCACCTCTTGCCCAGGTAAATCCCCGCGCCAAGTGCGCCGAGTGCTCCAGCGATTGCGAATAACATCCGCACCCTGTTGCGAGCCTCTGTTGCCGACAACCGCAACCGTGCGAAGGCCTGGCCGGCAACCGTAACGTACTCGAGCTCGGAGCCATCGGTCTGCCGCCAAACGTAAAGCTCTACCGGACCTTCGAAGGTGCCATAGTCGGTTCGTGCGAGGTCATAGACGGTCGTCGCACTGGTGTCCGCCCGTAAATTACTGAGCGGTAGCAACACTGCCTCGTCGGGCAAAACAGGTTGCCTCACACCGTCAATGAAGAAGTCATCAACGAGATGTTCGTAACCGCGCTGAGCCATGTACTGGTCAAGATTCATGGCTCAACCTCGGCTCTTCGCCACATAGAAGAAGAGCACCAGTACACCGCCGACGATCAGCGCATCCTTGAAGCCCCAGTTGCTAGTAGTCACGAGTCATCCCCGATCCCATCCATTGGATGATGAAGTACGTGAACGCTGAGAAGGCCATGATGCCCACCAGAGCTCCGAACACCGGCATGCTGTTGGGTCGATTCTGAATGTTTTCGTCCATCAAAACACCTCACAAATACTGCACGATCAAACTGGCCGCGGCGACCGCGCCGACAGCGGTGTAGAAGATGATCTTGCCCCAAACCTTCGGGTCTTTGATGGACAACGAGAGAGTCACAGGCGGCGAGCTCGTGTACTTCGAAATCCCTGCCCAAGGTGTGGGTTTCATCTTCCGGCCGGCCTTGAAGCCTTGCTCTTCGGCAAGCTGCCTGTCATGCGTCCCGACCATGACGCGAATCTCGGACACATCTCCCCGGAGCTCTTGAAGGTGCGTCTTGACCGGGCAATTGCTGTTGTGCTCGTAAATCTTGGAAAGTGAATCCTGGAAAAAGTCGAAACGCTTGTCAAACGTCTCGAGCTTCGCACCTTGCGCCGCAGTGATTCTCGCCAGATTGTTGATCTCGGACCGAATCTGCTCTTGGCTGTTCAGAACAACTTGCAAGATCCCCGTGTCAGGGTGGGGAAGGCCTCGATAGGTCTTGTTCAAGTCCGTTATCTCGCTCGGCATGACTTTTCCATCTTCTCGAGGCGCCGGTAGTAGTCGGGACACTCAGCCAGATGAGCTCGAGCGATGCACTCGGCCACGCGGCGAGAATCTGTGTGCTCGTACTCAACCTTGACGCCCTGCTCGAGCTCCTTCTTCGAGATTCCTTTTGGCAACCGTGGGCACTTCAACTGCATGCTCACACCTCTGAAGGATCGAATTCACCGAGGTACTTGGTGAAGGCGAAGTTGTCTCGCACCGTGCCAAGTGAAATCCAATCTCCCGCGTTCGCCGTGATTGACATACCTTCCGAGGTCAGATAAGTGGCTTCCGTATCACTGGTACTGGTCAACCAAGCTTGACCTATCCGCCTATTATGATGCTGCCAAACGTTGTCGAACCGACGACGTACTTGGACCTCGAGGGGCTCAGTAGCGCCGCCGCCCGTGCCCAAGAGCTCAAAGTTAGTGTAAATGCCGGCATTGTATGTTCCTTCTCGTGTTAGCGTATTGTAGACGCGAAGGAAATAGCCCGTCGTCACCGCTGGGGTGTTCTTCGCCGTCGCAGTGAGCGCTATCGTGGTCGGCAGGGCGTTATCCGCATGACTCACAAAGAAGCGCCAACCGCCATAAGCGGCCTCGGTGCTATTGATGTTCATGAACTTGCGATCAAGCCAAACCGTGCCATCGGCAACGCATTCGATGACCTTGTGGAGCTCGCCGTCAACCGTCTGCGTTGAGACCTTCCACGTCCCTGATAGAATCTCGAACGGGGTTGACCCGTTGCCGACGAAATTCCCTACCGTGGATTCGTTGGCGATGGATACCTTGGAGCCCCATCCGGTCTTTAGTTGCGCCGCTTGAGCTACTTTTACCCATTGTTCACGAACCCATGCATCGCTTTTAAGTCCCGAATAAATAACAAAATTGTCTAATTTAGACAAAGCCCCGTTAGACCCAGTACCAATAGGAGCATTCCCACCTAAATATAGTCCTGTAGGTGTTATGGCTCCAAAAGCACCTAACGCTAAACCTGAACTATAGGGTTTACCATTAACCGAAATAGAATGCTGCAAGGTCGCATTGTTAAATTTTACACTGATCAAGCGGGCCGAAAACACCGCTCCCGCTTCCACGGAAAGTGCATGATACCTATACACTGCGGCTATAAGTGTTTCAAAAAATAGCGTGTTGCCAGCATTAATAAATAAGGCCCAACCAATATTTGCATTGGAGCTTGCAATAAAAGTTTGGACCACGTTCGGAATTTCTTTTGCAAGTATGTTAGCTGTAAAATCCTCGTTTGCAGTTTGAGGATAGGGTGCCGTTGCTGCTGTGTTAGCAGCTACTACCGTAGCTACTCCAGTTTTTAATTTTTGTGTATAGGTTCCTGTAATACTATTTATCGAGGATGTTCCTTTATCGACTGTTAAATCAGCAACTCCCTTAGCGTCCAATATTTTACCGTTGACGACTTTTCCGCGAATACTCCGCACAAGACTGGGATCATTTGTATCGGCCGTCTCAGTTGCTCGTGATCTACTATAAACTTTATTTGGCCAACTCATGATAGCGCCTGCACTTGCTGATAGATTTCTTGATGTTCTGTGGCCGTCAAAACTCTTGATACAACTACAACAGCCTTTAAAGCTGATTTTATCGGATAAGAAAAATTAGCATTTCCTATTTCAATTAGGCTAGCGCCTACGGTGGGTGTTAACGTGCCACTAAAATTCCCTGCCGAAGCACCATTAACATAACCAATAGGCACTAATCCAGCTCCAATTGATGCAGCCACACATTGCCTCCCAACAATATTCGCTGATAACGTTCTAGTAACGGCTCCATCAAATAGAAGTAACCCCGGTGTCGCTGAGATGTAAAGCGCTACTCTAATTGTGCCCGGAATCACAGACACCGCATAAAGCATCTCAAAAGTGATCTGTGATATGAAGTTAGACCACACACAAACACTAAGAGAAGGTAGCCGCAAGGTTCCATTATCTGCAATTGTTATTGCAGTGGTGGGTGAATTTACTTGCACCGACCTTTTAGTAAAGTAGGCCGTTGCCGGTGGAGTGCCAGTGTTACCGTTGCCAGAAAAGTCTTGGAAAGTTCCCGAACGATAGTCATGATAGAGAGCCAGAACGCCCTCTGTTTTCAATCGTTGTAGTATGCCACCTAAACCCATTCAAAAGACCTCCTACGGCATCATAGGTCCGGGAGTTAGTCCTTTAGTATTCCAGCGCATAGATTCTAGTTGTCCGTAAACTCTTGCATGCTCTGTTGCTGTTAGCTTGCGAGAAAACAATAACAAATATCGTGATCTAGCTGAACGAGAACCAGAACCAAAATTAGTCAATGCGTTATTAGCATTTCCTAAAATAGTTAGTCCTGCACTCATAGCGCCCTGACGAATACCATTTATAAAATAGTTTGGAATACCGCCAGCATTATCAAAATCAACTGCATGAGTAGCTAACCCACCGCCAACAAAATTAAACGTAGCAGTGGTAACATTACTACTCAAAAATGTTTGATTGGTTCCGGCATTATGGTTGAATATATATTGCCCAGTTTTATAGAAAAAGTATGATAAGACGTCGGGATAGGTATCCTGACGAGCTATTATAGTTCCCGTAGTCACGGCTTGTAGAGTTGCTGTATTATTTATTGTTAAATAATTACCGGCATTGCACGACATTCCTTGTTTAGTGTATGGAATAGAAGCTACAAGAGAAAAAGTGTTACCTGTGCCACTTAAATCCGCATAACGGCCACTTCTATAGTCACAGTAGAGCTTTAAAACGCCCTCAGTTTTCAGTTCTTGTAATATACCGCCTAGTCCCATTATATATCCTCACACATCGTTCAGTTGACGACGTAGGCGTGCTTCGAGGTCTCTTAGTTGAAGCTCTGATAGTGCATAGTCCCATGCACCTACAAAATAAATCTGGCCACTATAATTAAAAGTTGCTGTTTGAGGACTTGCCCCTATTCTAAACGGAATGCCACCCAGATAAGTTGGATTAAGTGTTTGCGGCGTTGTTAATATGTAACCGTCTGCGTAATTTTTTACGAGTGTGCCGGTCCATACCAGTGCCGCAAAGTGCGCCACACCCCGTCCTCCTGTTATCGAACTTGTCACACTGTTATTTGCCACAGCGTTACGTATATCCACCCTAATTGAAGGTGTTGCATAATCTAACCATATAGAATATCCATTATTACCAGTTGTCCAATTCTGTTTTGCAACTAAACATTGAAAATTTGAAGGATTAACCGTAGTTTTAAAAAACACAACAACTGTTCCTGTAGTTGTAAAATTTAAAGCAGCTTGATCACCGCAATCTAAATAATCCCCACCGTCTAAATAATAGCCGCGCTCGCTCAATTTTGTTGGATATTTTGCAGGTGTTACGCCATCACCAAATTGAGCATTAAATTTGCTGACACTCTTATCTAACGTGCGAACGTTAACAGGGTCATGGCATACCGCAGTCATGGGCAACCATAACTTGGCATTGTTCACATAGTTGTAGACCGAACTCGTCATGGAACCTTGGGTGTCTCTTTCTTCGATAGAACGCCCTGCCAGGCCAGCAAGGCATCGTTCAGTTGTTCAAAGGAGAACGTGAGCTGGCCGCGCTTGACGAGCTTCATGACGTCCCATGGCGTGTTTCCTGCTCGAAAATACTCAACCATCTGTTGAGATTCCACAAGGGTCGGCTCGATGAGATTCGACTTGCCATCGGGCACGACTTTAGTCGGCTCGAGGTCTTTCGCGTCCTTCTTGTCGAGCTCCTTCACGAGATCCGTTACCCATTTATCTGTCTGTGCCATGGTCTTGGCTCCTAGTTTTCGATGTTTGTCTGCTCATACCAAACTAACTGAACCGAAATTATGTTATTATTTACCCCGCTTGTGCACCGAAGCAAATATTGCGTGTTCTGTTTCAAAACAATCTCGCCACTCTGCCGGGACACCGAACTTCTAATAGCTGGACCAGGACCGGTAGTGCCCGAGGTCCACGTCCAGATCAACGTTCCTGGGAGAAGCTCCCCATCCGGATCTCCTATAATAGTCGTGTTGACGCGGGTGCTGTTCCTATTTCGGTTGTAAGCTGTGACAACGTCGTATGCTCCCGAAGCGCCTTCGTACAGATCAACTGTGGTCAAACCTTGACCTTCTGTTAGCCAGATAAGATGCGCCCAGCGAGTCGTGTTAGGAGTTATTATAAATCTCTCTAACACTGCCGCTGCATTTGTCGAAGCATTATAAGACACGACCCAAGCGTCGCCGCTATGAGCTTGTTTATGCTCATATTCAAGTTGAGCTTTACCCGAAGTTGTTTGGTCAATCTTGTTAGGAAATAGTCCTGTTCTTCCTACTACTGTCATGACACAACCTCAGTTCTCAACGTTAGTGTGCTCGTACCAAGTGAAATAAGATGATACTATGTTAGGGGCAGTGATAGAAGATATTCTTACCTCGTATGTAGTACCTTGTTTTAGAACAAGCTCCCCACTTTGACGAGACACTCCAGGGTTAGTGCCTCTAACACCGACAGCGCCACCACTGGCCCATGACCATATCACCGTGCCACCGGTAGCCGCCGTCCCGGGGATTGATTCGTGTCGCATTGTCGCTAAGGCGTCGGCAAAATTGCGGTTTCTGTTGCGTATGCCTGCATTAGTGCCTATAACGTCTGTGACTCCCTCCCTTATTTCTATTAAGATTCCTCCCTGGCCTTCAATGGTAAATAAAAAGTGCATCCACTCCGTCGTGTTAGGTGTGTAAAACCTGTTAGACGTGAAAGTGATAATTTCTTCATCAATTTCAACTGTTTCGGTGACATAGAAGGCGTCACCCGTATGAACCTCTTTGTGCTCGTAATCTACAATAGCGCTAGCATCGGTCGTTTGATCGATTCTTACGGGGTAGATTGCGGTGCGTCCACGTACAGCCATTGGGTTACTCCCACGTCTTCTTTATGTAGATTGTCCAATCGCCGTCGTTCGCGCCGCCCGTCGCTGCCACAACTTTCACACGGACGTAGTTAAACGCACCGAAGAACTGCGTATTGTCCACTAACATGATGCTGGCCGTGAAGCTTGCCGAGCCGTAAGCTTGATTTGTGACGTCGAGATAGTTCAAGCTTGCTGGCGCGGTTCCATCTGCCTGCACGGAAGCTTCAACAGTGACCGTAACCGTGCCAGAACCACCGCTCAGAACCAATTGCATGTCCAGGCGGGTGTATGCCGCCATGGGTATGTAATAGTAGTTCGTGGCATCGGTGCCGTTCGTGACCGCGACCAGCGTCGAGAACTCATACCACTGGTTGGCGGGGTCGATTTCCTCGGTGCGGTTGCTTTGCGTGGCGTAGGTGTGATTCGCCTCGTAGACCTCGCCGTGCTTGCTCAGAGCCAAGCGAACGTCGTCGGCGTTCGCAGACACCGCGGCGACCTGCGAATCGGACGCATAGCCCTCGAGGCGAACACCGTCGGTCCCGGCCACGGCATCATGGACCGCGTCCCAATCGTCCATGATAGCAACGGACGTCGCGGTGTTGCCGGTATTGGTGACAATGTCCCCGGTGTCGATCAGGATGTTTGCCGTGTCCAACGCGATGTTGCCGGTGTCCGTGGCTATATCACCCGTGGCCGTGTTTATCGCCGCGAGGTTCACATCGTCCGTGGCAATCGTGACCCGTTGGGTTCCTGCCGCGACGTTGCCGGCTTGGAGGTCAATCGCGTTGCCGGCCAACTGAATCGTGTTGTTATTGATTGGGTCTGGAATCGTGACCGTGCCACCGCCCGAGCCGCCTGTGCCAGCCGCGCCAACCACGGTAGGCGAATAGCCGTCATCCTGCCGAGGCGTTACGCCGAACACGGATTGCCGCATGACCTCGGAGCCAGCGATAATCGCCTCTTCTTCGTCGGTGCTCAGAACGCTCGTGATCTGGAAGAACATCCGGTCACAGTTGAGCGTCGAGTACACCTTCTGTTGCGTGATGCCGAGCGTCACCGCGTCAATGGCAACGGTCTCTTCGTTGTCCGCGATCCATGCGCCCTGTGGCGGGATGTTCACCGCGGGAGGTGTCGCCGCCGCTTGGGGTGTGATCGGCTTGTAGTAGCGCCATGGAATGAACGTCACCGAACACCCAGTCCATCCCGTTTGGGAATAGTCCTGTGCGGTATGCGTGACTGTCACCGAGTGCCACTTGGTCACGTCCACGCCATTGGCATTGTTGCCCGTGGCGTTCAGGATGTAAGGCGCCGCTTCAGCGAACGCGAGAACAGCACCAGTGTCAATGGTACGCTCGAGCAGGCGAAACTTGGTGCTCTCATCGCCGGGAAAGACTTTTACATCCTGAGATTTAGCCGTCATTTCTTCACCATCTTGGGCAACACAAAGCGCCCGAAAACAACCATGGCTTGGGCGACTCGTTCAACATCTTTATGACACCTCGAGCACAACGGAACCACCGGCCGGCCGTTCAAGGAAATCCACTGAGCCGCGTCCTCTGCATCGCGCTTGCACCAAACGCACAACGCCACGAGTCGGCGAGCTTCTAGGACTTCCACATGCTTCACGACCGCTGTGTTCATCGACGACGCTTCTTGCCTTTCGTCACCGGCCAGACGAGCAGGCCAAGCAACATGAGCAGTCCGCCACCGATCAATACAAACGGTCCCATGCCGGCCTCGAGAGGCTTTGGCGTCCCAGGGGTGGTAATGGACGACCCGCCGCCCGAACTGCCGCCAGAGCCACCCCCAGAGCCGTCGCTCGTGGGCTTGCCGGGGTCCACGGCAATGTCAATGTCTGCCTTGACTGGGTCCACGAACACCGCCGGCCCGACCGGTTGAGTTTCAGGTTCCGAAGTAGGCTTCACAGAAACCGGCAAGGGCATCTTCTCGAGGTCGGGAATCCAGATCACCGGGAACTTGAAAGACCTCACCGGGAAGGATGCCATTGCCTTCGCGTCCTTCTGGCACAACGCAATGAAGGCCGACTTCGCGCTCGCCACGGGTGACAGAGTCGTGAGCGCCCACGAGCTCTCTCGCTTTGCCGATGAGCACTTCGTGGAATCCGCCCGATAGACGAGATTCGAGGTGTTCCAACCGTTCTTGTTGATGATCTTCCACGCCGAAGGATCGTTGTACGCGGCCTTCGCGATCTTAGACAGCGACCAGTTCGCATTCGTCGCGAAGAACGCACCACGTTGGGGTTTTTCACCGTCGTCGGCAATGAAAATTGGAAGACCGAATTCTGAATTGACGATTGCCATTATCGACGCCTCTTACCAGGCTTCTGGTCTTTCATGAAAATCATGCCGCCGACACCCACGACGAGCATGCCGGCCAAGATCCACCATCCATTGAAATCCGCAGTTTGCTGTTCGACACATACACCTTTGGAATCGCGAACGTAGCCAATAGGGCATCCTGTGAAGGTGCATTTGCCATTGACTGCGGAGTAGCCCGTCGCGCACTTCACCGCGGGTGTAGGTGGCTTTGGCGTCGGAGGTTTGGTTGGCGTGGTTGTGCCACCACCGGGCTTCGCCGGGGTTGTGCCGCCGGCCGCTTTGTAGTAGGCTGTACAAGCCGTGCCGAGCTGTGTAGCCAACTTCTGAGCGTCCGAGGTCGTGAATCCGAGTGTTTCGAAGACGCGCTTCGTGAGCACGGACCCACTTACCCCGAGAGCTGCCTGTTTCTTGTAGAGCGCAGCACATGTGGCCGCGTCGAACACACCCGTTGTGAGCACCCCGAGTCCGTACTGAATCTTCTGGATTTCGGTAGTGTTGATTCCGACATTCGTGCCGCTTCCCGCGCCCGTCCAGCCGGGAGGTGGCGTGCCGCCGCATGACCGGCCGTAGAGGTCTTCGAATCGCTTCGAAGTGCTCATGTCGAAGTCGAGCTTCGTCCACGTCTCGATATCCAGCCAGGCCTTTTTGGCCGAGCCGAAGCGGCTCTTCTGGAAAGCGAGCATGGCCGAGCAAGTCTTCGGTCCCCAAGAGCCGTCGATGGTGCCTGGGTTGAAGGTCGCTCGCAAGAGCGCGGTTTGAATCCGCTTGATCTCGGTCTTGCGCGCCTCTTTGTAGCCCGTGGTTTGGCTGTTGTCCTGCTTGGTGTAGCCGTAGTCATCCGTCTGGTATTCCCACGACTCGTCCAACGTCTGACCACCCTCGTCGCGTTCAGCTTGCGAGCTGTAGTCCTGCGTCGTCGCATCCCAATGACTGGTGTCTTCGTCGGTATCCCAGGGATCTGCCATGACTCACCTCACTTCACTTGTGCTCCGAACGCGAGCAACCGCCACAGCCACTCAAGTTCGTATTCTGTTTCGCGGTATCATTTGATCGTTGAGAGCGGTTCTTAGCCGCGCTTGCAACGAGCGCCTTCAAAAGACTGGCTCCGAGCTTGATCTTGTCGTTCGTATTCATCGGACCCGCTTTCTCCCATAATACAGGCGTTGTTCTGGCATGGCCCTCGTGTAGATCGAGTATAACACGATCCCGACCAAACCCACCGCGCCCACCTTAAGAACGGTCCCAAAAAACTTAGCGAAGTTCCAAACATCCTCGGCGCCTTTTTGAGCTTCCCACAGCGCCGTGATTGTGTCCTGGTTCGTCTTGAGAGAGTCGGACAATCCTGGCCAGTACGACACCGAGGGCATGGCCGGTCCCGACGTGGTTGGAGTCCAAGGAGCTCGCACGAGCGCCGAGATCAAATTGGTTTTGGTCATAAGACCAGAACGGTCGCGCACGATGACAAGTGACTTGCCAATCTCTTGGTCGGGATCGTAGCTCACCAAGGATTCACCGAACACGGAAAACACGCCCTCTTCGGGATTCAGCACGTCGAGCCCAAGGGCCTCGAGCTCGGGAAGCATCTCCGAGGGCATGACGGGCGGACGATTGTAGGTCTCGACCCACAGGTTTATCCATGTGTTTGCCGGCCAGCGTTCGTCATGCCCGTATTTAACGTCCATGCTCAGTTCTCCGCGTCGATCTGAATCCCTACAAGGGACTGGTCCCGAGTGCATGCCCAGATGGAATCCCCAGCCTCGAGATGCAGGAAGTGAAGCCGGTTCGTCATGAGGGGCGTCCCCTTCCACAAGCGGCACTTTATCTCGTCGTTGATCGTGATATAGACCATCGACGACTCGAAGGTCTCGTCTTCCATGTCCACGACGGGAACCACCCAAAGGGTGACAAGCGACGGAACCTGGACCTTGACGATCACCTCTGGCGACGACTTCAGATAGTACCGGTCAAGCTGGCTCATCTGTTCACCTGTTGCTCTTGCGTGCCGATCAACGTGACCCACAAGGGAAACTCATAAATAAGATCCCCCGGTGGATTAGCATCTTGGTATGACAACGGCGCGAGTGCTCTAACGTCAATATCTATCTGCTGGCTAGGAGCAAAAAGTATTGGCGTTTCTGGTCGGTATGAAACAAACGCGCTCATAAGACCGTTACACGTCGTTTGATCTACTAGATTACCCACTGGAGCCCAGTCAGCAAAATCCATCCATTTAGGGCCTTCGGGCGGCATAAACTGGAAATCTAGTTGCTCAGCGTACCGTAAAACGTCGTTATAATCGAGCCCAGTGTACGGTGCCAATGAGAACAGAATATGTGTTAGCAGCATATCTCGCATGGGATAGTCGCGGTTGTCATCAAACACGACGTCCACATACAACGGATTTGCGGCGCTAACTACTGGCGTGGCACGATAGGGAATAGTCACTTGCTTGCAAAGTTCATACGGTTTGCCGTTCCGTGGGTCTTTGCCGAACAAGGTCATCGAAAAAGAATAGTTCGCGGCGGCCATGAACGGATTAGTTGATCGTATTCGAGTCCTGAACGTATGCCCTGACTGCAAATAGTACGGGGTTGGCAGCGACATACAAAGATTGCTGCGATCCACACTTTCCCATACGTTATTTTGCGTCTCTAGCATGCCGCATGGAAGCCATTCGGACACAACCTCAAAATCGGTGTGCCTTACCTTAAGGCCCATACGAGCATGAATCATTGAATTTCCCAAGATCATAGTGAGACCTGGGGGTTGAGAAGAGAAAAACCTCAACTGCTTAATATTTATTACACGGTCAGTGTTGTTCACAAAAGCAGAAGACCCATAGCCTTCCCGAATAATCTTAGTTTCTGCGTCCGTCAAACCGTTAA
>Ga0209450_10000103_pt1 | contig 49025 bp, 39 predicted proteins | sample FrelakmetLWP11LW_FD_187149 | JGI IMG/M metagenome (GOLD analysis project Ga0209450, IMG submission 187149) | Freshwater lake sediment microbial communities from the University of Notre Dame, USA, for methane emissions studies - LWP11 LW (SPAdes)... | ecosystem: Environmental > Aquatic >...
CCAGCTGTGCCATGTGAAGACGCTGGTAGTCCTCAAGCAGAGATTCCTTTTTTTTGAGCGGATTGTGTGGGCTTACAATGAACCATACCTCTTCGAGAGGAGTGAATTCCGTCATATAGCCGGCTATCGCCAGATGCCCTATATGTATTGGATTGAATGATCCAAAGTACAAACCTATTTTCGCCATAAAAACCGGAGATTAATTTTTGTTTCTTCCTTTGTGATACTTCGTGAAGAACTTTGTGATCCTTTGTGGTGAAAAAAAGATAACCACAAAGTGACCCTAAGGAAATCACAAAGGCGCACAAAGGTTCTATAACTAATTTTCGATAAAACTTTTTACTATACTATATACTTCACTTTCAGCCATTTCCAGTCTGTCATTTACAACAATGTTATCAAACTGATCTGCAAGCTTCATTTCCTCTGCAGCTTTAGCTACCCTCATTTTTATTTTTTCGGGGTTATCAGTACCCCTCTTCTGCAATCTCTTTTCAAGTTCGCCGATTGACGGAGGCATAATGAATATTGAAATCGCATCAGGCCCGAAAATATTCTTCAGGTTTATTCCTCCCTTCACATCAACATCAAAAAGAACATGATTGCCATGGGACCATATCCTGTCGATCTCACTTTTAAGAGTTCCGTAAAGCTGGTCCCTGTAAACCTCTTCCCATTCAACGAAATTTTCATTTTTTATTTTTTCCCTGAAATCAGCGACACTGATAAAGTAATATTCCCTGCCGCTTTTTTCATTGCCTCTTGGTGCCCTGGTTGTAGCCGATATTGAAAATTCAAGGTTGATATCCTTGTCAAGAAGGTATTTCACTATTGTGGATTTACCGGCACCGGATGGTGCTGATATTATAACAAGTTTGCCTTTCATTGATTTTCGAGCACCTTCATATACTTTATTATAATACATTTAAGCTCTGTTCCTTGATTTTTTCCAGCTCATCCTTCATCATCACCACCAGCTTCTGGATTGAAGCATCATTTGCCTTTGAACCTATAGTGTTTATTTCACGCCCGATCTCCTGTGAAATGAAGTTGAGTATTTTCCCGTTTGGCGGAATCGAAGCAATTTTTTCAAGGAAATATTCGCAATGTTTTTTAAGTCTCACCTTTTCCTCATTGATATCGAGTTTTTCGAGGTAGAATATGAGCTCTTGTTCAAACCTGTTTTTGTCAATGTTTTCTGTACTGACACTCTCAGCAAGGGATGCATTAAGTCTCTCTCTTATCCTTGATATCCTGTCACCTTCAAATTTCTCAACATCCTGAAGAGAAGCAAGTATCTTTCCCACGCATCTTATCAGGTCGGCTTCAATCGATTTTCCCTCTTCGATCCTGTATTCGTCAAGCTGTCCGATTGCCTCAATCAGTTTTTCCCTGACCTGGTCCCACTCTTTCTCATCCAGCTCAGGCTTCTCAGTCTTGAGGGCATCCGGTAGTCTCATTATTGTAGAAAGGAGCTGATCATCGGCATTGATATTCAGTTCACCGGCTATCTCTTTCAGCTGTATATAATAATTCTTTACAACACTCTTGTTGATCAGCGGAACGATCTCACTATCGAGAACATCAAAATTTATTGTCAGGTCAATCTTTCCCCTGTCAAGTTTCTGGCTGATTAAATTTCTGACCTCCGATTCCTTTTCCTTGTAGAGCCATGGAAGCCTGGCATTGAAGTCAAGCGATTTTGAGTTAAGCGATTTTATCTCAATAGAAATTTTTTTCTGGGGTATTTCAGCAACTGATTTGCCAAAGCCGGTCATAGATTTTATCATCTCCTGAGGGATTGAAAACAGACTGAAAGTTAAGCATAATCGTCAGATTTCAAAACGTCCTTTCCATCTCAACGGTAAAATGCCTGAGTATGGGTGCTTCCCTGACTATTTTTAACCCTCTCTTTATCCCGTTTTTCCTGTCGTAGACATTTTTCACTGTAACTGCAACATAATCCATATGATTATCGGTATAAACCCTGCGTGGAACGGCAAGCCTTACAAGCTCCTTGCCTGAAAACCTGTTCTCCCGGGTTACAGGATCCCTGTCGGCCATCAGGGCTCCTATTTCAGCGCTTCTTACTCCAGCTTCAATAAATATCTCAACAGCAAGTGCCTGGGCAGGAAATTCTTCATCAGGTATCTGAGGAAGGAATTGCTTTGCATCGATGAAGATTGCATGTCCTCCGAAAGGCTGAAGAACGGGTATCCCATACTCTTTCATCTTCGATCCAAGATAATCAACCTGGCCGATGCGTGAGCTCAGATATTCAAATTCAGTGCCCTCATACAATCCCTGTGCAAGTGCATTCATGTCACGACCCGACATGCCTCCGTATGTAAGAAATCCTTCATATATTATATTGAATGCTGAGGCTTTGCGAAAAAGTTCTTCATCCCTGAAGCCAATGAATCCCCCCATATTGACAATTGCGTCCTTCTTTGAGCTCATTGTCATGCCGTCGGTATAAGAGAACATTTCGAGAACTATTTCCCTTATTGCCTTGCCATCAAAGCCTTCCTCTCTTGTTTTAATGAACCATGCATTTTCCGCAAACCGTGCGGAATCAAGAAAGAATTTCACGCCGTATTTATCTGCAAGGGACCTAATCCCTTTCAGGTTTGCCATGCTTACCGGTTGTCCTCCTGCTGTGTTGTTTGTTATTGTGACAATTATGCAGGCAATTTTTTCACGAGGATTCTTTTTTAGTACACCTTCAAGTTTTTCCAGATCGACATTTCCCTTGAAGGGATCCAACTTTGAGAAATCTGAAGCTATATCTACAGTGCAGTCAACTGGGATCGCTTTCCTGAACTCGATATGGCCCTTGGTAGTATCGAAGTGAGAGTTACCAGGGACAAGATCGCCCTCCTTTACCAGAACTGAAAATAGGACATTCTCGGCAGCTCTTCCCTGGTGGGTTGGAAGGAAATAATTGAATCCTGTTATATCGGCTATAGCATTCTTGAGATTGTAATAAGAAGAAGCACCGGCATAACTTTCATCTCCCAGCATAAGGACCGACCATTGCCTGTCGCTCATTGCACCGGTTCCGGAATCGGTTAGCAGGTCGATGGTAACCTGTTCCGACTTCAGGTTGAATAAGTTGAAATGGGATTCCTTGATCCATTTCTCTCTCTGGTCTCTTGTACTTGTATATACAGGTTCGACCATCTTGATTTTATAAGGTTCTATAAATGGGAGTTCCATAGTTATAATTTTTAATTTCGGATTTGGCTTCGCCGAGCTCGCCTTTGGCTCGGTTCGGATTTGTGATTTCGAATTTGCTCTGAGAAACAATCCGCAATCCGCAATATTGTTGATTAAATGAAAATAAATGGAGACTAACAGGAATAAGAATCTCTGTTTTTTATATTCCTGTATATGTTGACAGGCCAGTTTTCCGTTATGGAATCGGTTGACATTCTTATTGGATTATTATAATGCGTAAAATTAATAGTATTTTGTGATATATTCAACCCGTCAATTTTAAAGAAAAACAGGTTATAATGCGTACAGTAATTTTCCGTTCATTGGCAATTATACTACTTACAAGCATCTGGATATCAGCATTATCGCAGGATGTTAAAAACACAAAAGCTTTGCCGGAACCATTAATTGACTCGCTTAAAAAAAGCGGACATATCTTAAGTGAACGGCAGAAAGCCGATTTGACTGGACTGAACACGAGCCAGGCAATTAAGTTCCTTCAGAAGCGATTGAGACTTCAGTACTGGAAGGATCCGGCAGATCCTCTCAGGGTAGCGATCGGACAGCTTGTTTTTGAGGCTTCACACAAACCTTACGATTCGGCTCAGGTGTATCTTGACAGGTACCCGTTCGATTCCCTGGATGTAGACTGGGACAAATTCTATATCTGGGAACCATTACAGATCAGGATTCCTGCCATATCCCATCCTATGCCTATTTCCGGAGATAGCCTGGCAAGGTCAGTTCTGAAGGATACCACTATCCTGGTTGTTCTAGATACTCTCCATGAAGTGACTTCCGATTATCCCGGCTTCCCATTTACATATTATGATTATCCATATCAGGCCGATTCAATAAGGACAGCGGTAAGCCTCCTGATGGGTTATGTTCAGGAACGCGACTCGAGCATTATATTTTTCACCGGCGCAGGAAATAATGTAACCCCCGTATGGCTTAATTCAAAATCGGATATGATGCAAAGGCACTGGCTTAAGACTGACCTGTATGATTCGGTCACCGTTTGGATAGGAGCTCAGGCAAAAAACACCATAGCCTTATATCTTGAGAACGGCATCAGTTTTATCAGACCTGCAAGGCAACAGGTTTACACGGATGCTAAGATAGATGTGCAGCAAATTGATAGATCCAGATTACAGGAAGTCAAAAAGATAGCTGTAAAGACACAGTACTGGAAATACCGGTCGGAAACTTCCTTTGCGCTTAACCAGGCTTCGCTGACGAACTGGGTTAAGGGAGGGGAAAGCAGTGTTTCGACTTCGCTCGATATTACCGGATATGCCGATTATAATAACAAGCCTCTTAAGATTACTTCTGGTAATTTTGCCCGACTCAAATACGGACTAATCTGGACAGACGAAAATGGCATCAGAAAGAACCTCGACCTGGTTGAGACGAACTCCAAGCTGAACCATAAGGCTTTCGGAAAGTTTGACTTCAGCGCGATCCTTCTATTTAAGACTCAGATTGCAAAGGGATACACTTACCCGACAGATACAACAAGAACGCTCGTGTCGAAATTCATGAATCCAGGAATTCTGACTTTGGGATTTGGTCTTGACTATAAACCAAACAAATTTACTTCAATAAACTTCTCGCCTCTCTCATATAAGGGAACCTATGTGACCGACACAACAGGAATCAAGGGAGTGGATGGAATAGATCAGACTAAATATGGGATCCCGGCAGGAAAGCGTGCAAAGAATGAACCGGGGGTAAGCTTCATGATTACACATGAATACAAGCCGATAAAATCACTTGCTATCACCAACAGGCTCCAGCTCTTTACAAATTATATAAATAATCCCCAGAATATTGACGTCGACTGGGAGATGATCGTTACTGCTAATCTTAACTGGTTCACAGATGTAAGGCTGAACACTCACCTGATCTTTGATGATGACACAAAATCACTTCTCTATGATAAGGATAAAAATCCAGTGATGGGATTCGATGGTAAACAGAAAAAGACAGCAAGGATTCAATTCAAAGAGCTGCTGGGATTCTCGTTTATATTCAGATTCTGATTTTTACAGGTCCTTCTGATAGATCCGGAATTTTTTGACGACCTTGCTGCCGACTCTCTCATATTCGGCTCGCATTTTCTTATTGTCCTCCAGCACAAGGTGGCTGTCGATATGTTCCATTTTTTGTTTTATTGCCGATTCAAGTATCTTGACTCCCATGAGAACATCTATCCCTTTGCCCCTGTATTCCTTCTTTACTCCACCAAGCATCATCATCAGTTTCCTGGTTCGTTTCATTTCATTCAGCACCTTGAAAAAGCCGAAGGGCAATAATCTGCCTCTGCATGCCAGTATTCCAGGGCTTGGATCAGGGATGCCAACTGCAAATCCTATCAGCTGACCATTTACTTCAACAACTTTGATGAATTTTGGGTCAAGAATCATCAGGTATCGATTTACAAATTCGATCTTCTCTTTATCTGTGAGAGGAACAAATCCGTAAATTTCCCTGAAAGTTTCATTCATCAGTTCAAGAGCAGGAATGATCACTTTCTTCAGTTCTCCCTTGGTCTCAAATTCCCTTATCTTGTATCCTTCAGTTTTTTCAACCCTCGAAAGCACTTTCTTATATATCTCCGGTAAATCTTCCGGCATTTTTCCCAGATAATTTACAAGATCAACTTTTTTTCCGTAGCCTTCTGATTCGATCAGGCTCGCCATATATGGTGAATTGCTTGCAGATGTCATAATCATCGGGTACTCAAATCCTTCAATCTGGAATCCCTGAGGGTCTTTGTCTGAAAATCCAAGTGGGCCTACCAGTCTTGACATCCCCTTATTCCTTGCCCAATCTTCAGCGCTTAATATAAGTGCATGGAATACTTCCTTATCGTTATAGCATTCCATAAAGCAAAAGCGGCCATGGTTTTCTTTGTGGATTTCGTTGTACCTGTTATTTACTATACCCATAATTCTTCCAACCGGTTTCTTTCCCCTGTATGCTAAAAGAAGAATGGCATCAGCATATTTAAAGGATTTATTCTTCTTTTTGTTAAATAGAAGCCTTTCATCCATATATATAGGAGGGAGCCAGTTGGGTTCATCCTTGTGTACCTGTTCCGGCAGGTAGATGAAATCACGAAGCTGTCTGGCTGTGGCTACCTCTTTAATGTTTACTTCTTCCATTTGGATTTTTTAAGTTGTGCCAAGTAACAAAAAAAATAAAATATATCTATCAATTGATGATTAAAATTAACTATCACCTGCTTCTCAGCCAGAGGTCAAGAATTATGAAAATTGCAAATAGAATACTGGCAATTCCGTTGGTGGTTCCGAAAGCAAGAGTCACCTTGCTGAGGTCATCATGTTTTATAATAAAGTGCTGATAAATAAGCAGTGATGTGAATATTAATGCTCCCGCCCAGAACCAAATGCCGACTTTTCCAAGGTATCCTGCAAAAAGGACAAGCAGGAAGGTAACTGAATGAACCGCTATCGATATGATCAGCGCTTTCCTTTTTCCCGCAGCCGAAGGAAGTGAATGAAGCCGGTTCGATCTGTCAAACTCATCATCCTGCAGAGCATAGATAATATCGAATCCGCTTACCCACGAAATAACAATGAGTGAGTATATTATCGGGATCAAAGTAAAAGAACCGGTGACAGAGATATATGCACCCGTTGGGGCCAGGCTTAAACCCAGACCCAGAATAAAATGACATAATAAAGTAAACCTTTTTGTCAGGCTATAACCAAGAATTATCAGCAGCGCAACCGGAGAAAGCCAAAGTGTAAGCTTGTTGATGAATCCTGTTGTGATCATAAACAGGATTGAGTTTATTATAACAAAGACAATTGCCGCTTTTGAGCTGATCTTCCCTGAAGGCAATTCTCTCGAGCTTGTCCTTGAATTAAGAGCATCGAACCTCTTATCGGCAACCCTGTTGAAACCCATTGCGGCATTGCGTGCAAAGATCATGCACAGGATTATCAGTATCAGAAGCCTTAGGCTGAAATTATTTCCATCACCCCAGACAGCCAGAGAAAATCCGATCAGTGCAAATGGCATTGCGAAGACAGTATGGCTGAACTTCACAAGCGACAGATAGTTTCTGACTAATCTGATAATAGAATTTGTCATTTCAGTAGCTTACTGTATGTTTCGTAGCTGTCAATATCGAAAGCAACGAAAATGATCTTTTCGGGTATGGAGTTCCTGTTCAGGAATCGCTTAATTTCATTGATTGCGATTGTGGCAGCCAGTTCTTTGGGGAAACCGTATACACCTGTCGAGATGCCCGGAAAGGCAATAGTTTTAATTTTATTTTCCTTTGCAATGTTCAGGCTCGATTGATAGCACGAAGCCAGTAATTCAGTCTCATCACGATATCCCCCGCACCAGACTGGACCGACAGTGTGAATAACATATTTCGCCTTCAGCCTGTAACCCTTTGTAATTTTTGCTTCTCCTGTTTTGCAGCCATTCAGCAGTTCACATGCTGCAAGGAGCTCAGGCCCTGCAGCATTGTGAATTGAGCCGTCAACGCCACTGCCTCCGCGCAGAGTGTTGTTGGCGGCATTCACTATAGCATCAACATTCAGGTTAGTAATATCCCCTTTTAACAGTTCAATCCTGTTTTTCTTAATCACCTTATTTTGGCGTTTAATTCCTTTTCGAAGGCACTGACAAGACAGCTCATTACTTTTTCTATATTTCTGTCTGTCAGTGTTTTAAGGTCGTCCCTCAAAATAAAGCTGACGGCATAAGACTTCTTTTTATCTCCAAGGGAGTCGCTTTCATAAACATCGAACAGGTCGACTGCCTGCAGAATATGCTTCTCGGTTTTGAAAGCTATATCCCTTATCTGTCCGAATTTCACACTCTTGTCGATAAGGAGAGCAAGGTCCCTTCTTACCCATGGGTATTTTGGCAATTCGCTGTATGAAACTGCATGATCCTTAATTGCAGCGACCAGGAGATCCCATTCAACATGCGCGTAAAATACCTCCTGTCTGATATCAAATTTTGAAAGATATTCTTTTGATATCCTTCCGCACTCGGCGATCAGCTTCTCTTTGAAGGACCATGAAACAGATTCAGCAAAATATTTCCTCTTGGTCTCTCCTTTGGGCAGGTTATCAGGGTTCAAACCCAGCCTGGAAAGGATCATTTCCGTGGTAGATTTTATATTGAAGAAGCTGGTAGCCACAGGTTTGTTGTTCCAGCGCTGATGCCCTGTATTCCCTGAAAGGAAAATATCGAGTGATTTTTTCTCTGTATAGTCGTTAACAGAAGCAACAGGTTTGCCTGATTTCCTATAGAAATAACAGTTGCCGAATTCATAAAGCCTGAGGTCAGGGTTTTGTCTGTTTATATTCCACGATACTGAGCTGAGCCCCCCGAACAGCAGAGACTGTCTCATCGCATTGAGATCGGAGCTAAGTGGATTTGCGAGCAGCACAAGTTGTTCCTTGTCAAAGTCGCTGTTTTCATAGAATGAAGCAGGATTCAGTGAATTGTACATTATCTCTGAGAAACCATTAGCAGTAAGCAAATCAGAAATGATGTTCACTAACTTTTCCTTATCCGGTTTTTCCTGGTAGTAGAGAGTAGAATTTACATGATCATTAATTTCAATATTATTGTACCCGTAGATCCTCAGTATCTCTTCAATGACATCAGCTTCGCACTGAACATCAACCCTGTAGGTTGGTATCTCAAGCATGAGCTTGTCATCCTTTTCACTGAGAATATTGATCTCCATCAGCCCAAAGATATTTTTGATTATCTGTGGATCAATTTTCTTCCCTATCAGCCTCGTCATACCCTGATAGGTTACCTCTACTTGTTTGCGGATGATCTTTTCAGGGTAAATATCGATAATGGCAGATGATATCTTTCCACCAGCAATCTCCCTGATTAGCAATATTGCCCTTTTGAGGGCCCATGTTGTAATCTCAGGATCAGCACCCCGCTCGAATCTGAAAGATGCATCGGTATTGAGTCCATGCCGCCTGGCTGTCTTTCTGATTGCAACCGGATTGAAATATGCGCTTTCCAGGAAAATATTCCTTGTCGCTTCAGTCACACCTGACTTTATCCCACCGAAAACTCCTGCAATGCACATTCCCTCCTTTGAATTGCATATCATCAGGTCTCTTGATGAGAGGCTTCGTTCTGTTCCATCAAGAGTGACGAACTTTGATTTTTCCGGAAGATTTCTGATAATTACTTTCTTCCCTTCGATCATATCTGCATCGAAAGCATGAAGAGGCTGTCCTATTTCATGCTGAACAAAATTTGTTATGTCGACTACATTGTTTATCGGGTTGAGTCCGATCGCTTTAAGTTTGTTTTTGAGCCATTCCGGCGATTCTCCCACTTTGATGCCGCTTATTGTGATGCCCGTATACCTGGGGCAATCAACCTTGTTCTCGATTATTACGTCGTATGGATTGTCGTTATTGTCAGGCTTGAATGCTTCCACAGACGGCCTGACAGCTTTTTTTGCTATGTCTTCATTAATATTAAGGTATGCGGCAAGGTCACGGGCAACACCATAGTGGGAACCGCTGTCGATCCTGTTGGGTGTCAGTCCGATCTCGAAGATAGTATCCCTTGTAATTCCGAAGTATTCTGACGCCGGGGTACCGGGCACAGCATCCTTGTCAAGAACCATGATTCCTTCATGAAGAGTTCCGAGTCCCAATTCATCCTCGGCACATATCATCCCTTCGGAGAGTTCACCCCTGATCTTTGATTTCTTAATTTCGAGGCTGTCTTCACCTTTAAATACCACCGTTCCGACAGTGGCTACAGGCACCTTCTGACCTTCAGCCACATTCGGAGCTCCGCATATAATGTGCAATAGTTCCGGACTACCGATATTAACTGTTGTGACTGAAAGCTTGTCGGCATCCGGATGTTTTTTACATGTAATAACTTCACCTATAACAACGCCCTTCAATCCACCCTTAACCGATTCCCATTCCTCCATTGCCTCTACTTCAAGGCCTATTCCCGTCAGAATAGCAGACAGCTTATGCGGATCAATATCAATATCAAGGTAATCCTTCAGCCAGTTGTAAGAGATCTTCATTTCAGAATAATATTAAATTCAAAGGTCAGAAGTCAGAAGACCGAAATCCGAAGTCCGAAGCATTTCTTCCGGCTTCTTAATTCCGTCTCCCGATTTTATAAACAACAAAACGCAAAAGTAAGAATTTTAAGAAAGGTAAATATCTATCTTTGTGAACAAAGATTTATTTTATGGTTATTGAAAAAAACGACAAGCTTATTCTTTTAACTAATGATGATGGCCTGTATGCTGCCGGTTTGAAGACACTTCTTGAAGTCATGGAAGAGTTCGGCAAGATTGTTCTTGTTTCCACAATGGAGAGCCAGTCAGGCATGTCGCAGGCTCTTACGGTGAAGACACCACTGCGCGTCAAGCTTCTTGAAGAAAATGATAAACACAGGATCTATGCATGCAACGGTACACCAACAGACAGTGTAAAACTTGCCATAAACCAGCTTCTCGAGAGGACACCCGACTTTGTTGTGGCTGGCATAAATCATGGTGCTAATGCGTCGGTCAGCGTTCTCTATTCGGGTACAATGGCTGCTGCACTTGAAGGCTGTCTTTCCGGGATATGCTCGGTCGGTTTTTCACTCAACAGCTTTTCCCCGGTTGCCGATTTTTCAGTATGCAAGGAATATATAAGAATTGTAATGAAAAAGCTTGAATCAGAGCCGCTGCCTACGGGAATATGTCTGAATGTAAATGTGCCTGCAGTAGAAGCGGAGAAAATTAAAGGCATGAAGATATGCAGGCAATCCAGGGGTAACTGGAAAGAGGAATTTGAAAAGAGGAAGGATCCGATGGGCAAAACTTATTACTGGCTTACCGGAATCTTCCATAATCATGAGCCTGACGCCACAGACACTGATGAATGGGCTCTGGATCACGACTATGTTTCAGTTGTGCCTGTATCTGTGGATATGACCGCACACTGGTACCTTGACAAACTGAAAGAAAGATTCGGCAAATGACTTTAGCAGAGAAATATGACAGGATGCCAACCGGCATAATTTCAGGAATTATCATTCCTCTGATAATTGCATTTTTCATCTTTATTTTTGCCAAGGGAGACCCAGGCCTCAATGAATGGTTCCATAGGATCTCAAGGGCAGGCATGGAGACGAACATTATAAGCCTCTGTGTCTTTCCTAACGTTCTTATCTTTCTTCTGTTCAATCACTTCGACATGCTAAAGGCATCACGGGGAGTTCTGGGAATAACAATAATCTGGGCAGTGGTCGTTTTTCTGGTAAAGTTCCTAGCATGAAATATTTCTTAATAGCAGGCGAACAATCAGGCGATCTGCACGGCTCAAACCTGGTCAGGGAGCTTAAGGCTTCAGGTAAGGAGGCTGATATTGTGTGCTGGGGGGGAGACCTGATGGAAACTGCCGGCGCCAGGCTCCTGATGCATTACAAGAAAACTGCTTTCATGGGTTTTATGATGATACTGAAAAATCTGGGGACAGTCTTACGCAATTTGTCATTATGCAAAAAACAGATCATTGAGTATAAACCAGATGTCATAATACTTATTGATTTTCCAGCATTCAACCTCAGGATAGCCAAGTTTGCAAAAAAAGAGGGCTTCAGGGTATTCTATTATATTTCGCCGAAATTCTGGGCCTGGAATGAGAGAAGAGTAAAGAAGGTGAAAAAGTATGTCGACAGAATGTACATTATCTTTCCCTTTGAAACAGAGTTTTACAAAAAGCACAATATCCATGTAAAATATCGCGGTAATCCGCTGGTTGATGAAATAGAAAAAAGAAAAAGCTTATTGCCTTCGGGGAAGGAGATTATTAGTTCGCTTTGCCTCGATGGCAGGCCGGTGATAGCCATCCTGGCTGGAAGCAGGAAGCATGAAGTGGAAAACATCCTTCCGCAGATGATAAAGGTGGTGAAGCATTTCCCTGAATACCAGTTTGTTCTGGCCGGGACCAAAAACCTGTCCGATGAGCTTTATTTGAATATTCTGGGCAAAGAACCTGTAAAGCTTATCAGGGAAAAAACATACGAAATACTGAGTGTAGCTGATGCAGCACTCGTTAAATCGGGTACAGCAACACTTGAAACAGCACTTCTTGGAATCCCTCAGGTGGTTTGCTATAAGGGAGACTTCTTCTCAATGCTTATCGCATTGCTGGTAATTAAAGTCAAATATATTTCACTCGTTAATCTTATAATGAATGAAGAAGTTGTAAAAGAACTGCTTGGATATACCGTTAATGAGAAGAATATACTGAGAGAGCTGAAGCTGGTTTTACCGGGTGGTGAAAAACGGGGAAAGATGATAGCTGATTATAAGGTATTGAGTGAAAAGCTTGGTCCTTCAGGAGCTTCGGCACGTATCGCCGAGGATATGGTCAGTGAATAGAGTCAAGTATAGTTCCCCTCCTTGGAGGGGCTAGGGGTGGGTTATGAAATCAAGGATTTTAAGTATATTATTCTTATTGCTGGTCTGTAATTCATCTGTTTCAGCACAGGTGAGGATACGGATCTTTGCTGATCAGACACCGGTTTCAGCAGTATTCTCTGTTACAAAAGGTGAATATGAGCTCAATACCTTTTCCGATAATAACTGGATTGTCAAAGCAGGCACCCTGGTGGCCATATCGAAATTCAATGACAGGCTTGCCGTCAAGGTGATGAACGACAAGGGGATCATCTGCGATTCAGTTCTGCTATCAGGCAGGACTGGCAAGGATATCTTCTCTGTAAGAACATATGGAAAAACTCAGCTGAAACATAGCTATTCAGGTGATCTTATGTGTCTTCCCGACTTCGGTACCCTGCTGCTAATAAACAAATGCGATATCGAGTCTTACATTGCCGGTGTCGTGAAATCTGAAGGAGGCTCCGGAAAGAATCCTGAGTATTTCAAGACCCAGGCTGTTATAGCGCGCACATATTTGTACCGGTATATCGACAAGCATGCAGCTGACCATTTCAATCTTTGCGACAATACACATTGTCAGGCGTTTAATGGACTGACCAGCGATACACTCATAATCAGGGCTGCTCTTGAAACAAAGGGAGAGGTGATCCTCGGGCCTGATACGATTCCGATAATTGCAGCGTTCCATTCCAACTGCGGTGGTGAAACCTCCCCTTCAGAAGATGTATGGCTTGCATCGCAGCCTTACCTGAGAAAAGTGAAAGATCCTTACTGCCTCACCTCAAGAAATGCCAGATGGAATACATCAATTGGTCTTGAAGATTGGATCGCATATCTGCGGAAATCCGGCTACACAGAAAATGCAGGCAATGCTTCATTGTTAAATTTTTCACAGATCACAAGATCAACTGATTACAAGGCAGGCAGCTTCTCGTTGCCGCTGCGTCAGATTAGAAATGATCTTGGTCTGCGATCAACATTCTTTTCTGTTGCCGTCAGTGGTGATTCAGTCATATTTAAAGGAAGAGGATATGGACATGGCGTTGGCTTGTGCCAGGAAGGGGCAATGGCAATGGCTGGTAAAGGATTCAATTACAGGCAGATAATAGCGTTTTATTATACAGGGGTGTTTGTTGGCCCCCCAACCCCCCTGAAGGGGGGCCCTAAATAGCGTTCACTATATTCCCTCCTTTAGAGGAGTTACGAGGGAAATCAAACATTAATTTCATTATTTTTGCCAATCAACTTTTATTATGCTTGCTATTTTCAGGAAAGAGATAAGCGGATTTTTCAGCAACCTGACGGGTTATATTGTGATCGTTGTTTTCCTGCTGGTAAACTCACTTTTCATGTGGGTAATTCCTGGCGAGCTCAATATTATCAACAGCGGATATGCAGGTCTCGATACACTTTTTTTCCTATCGCCATGGGTCTTCCTTTTCCTGGTTCCTGCAGTTACAATGAGAATGATCGCAGAAGAGAAACGGCTTGGAACAATAGAGCTGCTATATTCGAAACCAATTACCGAGAGAGAGATAATCTGGGGCAAATACCTGGCTGCGGTGGCGCTTGTTCTGCTTTCACTTCTTCCCTGCCTTGTATATTATTTTTCGGTTTATACTCTCGGCGAAACTCCCGGCAACCTTGATAAGGGAGGCACCTGGGGGGCATTCATAGGTCTCTTCTTTCTTGCTGCCATATATGCCTCCGCTGGTATTTTTGCATCATCACTTACAGATAATCAGGTTATTGCATTCATTTTTGCGGTTCTCATATGTTTCGTGATGTTCATGGGATTCGATTCTTTTGCCTATCTGCCTGGACTTAAAAAGCTCGATGATTTTGTGATCGGCCTTGGAATAAACGAACATTACAAATCGATGAGCAGAGGAGTCATCGATCTCAGGGATATAATCTATTTCATTGCAGTCTCGGTCATTTTCAATGAAGCAACCCGGCTTGTGCTGCTTTCACGAAAATGGAAAAAAACGGGTTGAGTCATGGCTGAAAACAAGGTAACGGGAAATATAAGGCTCAGAACCTGGATACAGTTTGCTGTAACAGCTGGCGCCGTTATACTTATAGCTGCAGCTGCCAGCCTGCTGCGCGTGAGGCTCGACCTCACGCAAGATAAAAGATATACGCTTTCTGAACCTACCAGGAAGATTCTCAAAGAACTTGAAAATGACGTCTATATCCAGGTTTATCTTGATGGTGAAATGCCGATCCCGCTCAGGAGGCTCAGGAGAACCGTTCAGGAGATGCTTGAGGAATTCAGGATTGAATCCGGACGAAAAATAGATTATGAGTTCATTAATCCTTTCGGTTCCGGCGACGCAAAACAAAAGGAAGAACAGTATGAGGCGCTGATAGATAAAGGTCTGAGCCCGATGAAAATAATTGCTAACGACGAAGAGGGAGGATCGAGTCAGAAAAACATATTTCCCGGAATGATCATTAACTATAATGGTGCAGAGGTGCCTCTCGACTTCCTGAAGAATGATCAGTCAGTCTCATCTGAACAAAATATTCTGCACTCTCAGGAAAGTCTTGAGTATGAGATGATCCAGATTATTTCAACAATAACTTCTGATACAATTTACAAGGTGGCATTTCTCGAAGGACATGGTGAATATCAGGAGATTGAAGTTGCAGATATAACCAGGACCCTGGCAAAATACTTTACGATCGACAGGGGCACAATTGGCGGCAAGCAGGATATCCTTAACAGTTATTCTGCAATAATAATTGCAGGTCCAACCCGGGAATTCACTGAAGCAGACAAACTGGTCATCGACCAGTATATCATGAACGGAGGCAAAGTTTTGTGGCTTTTTGAAGAAGTGTATGTCAATACCGATTCTCTTGCCCGTGGTGAAACAGTCGGTATTTATCATCCGCTGAATATTGAAGATCAGCTGTTCTGGTATGGTGCAAGGGTGAATCCGGAAATTGTTCAGGATATGGATTGTATGGTAATACCCCTTACGGTGCTGACCGGACCCGAAAACAAACAGATTGTCCCTGCTCAATGGATCTATTATCCGCGTCTTTATCCAGGGAATGATCATCCTGTTACAAGGAACCTGAACAGGGTGGCAGGAAAATTTGTGAATACGATCGATACTGTGGGCCTCGATCCGATGATAAAAAAGACGGTGATTCTTTCGACATCCAGGTATTCCAGCACTATTTCGCCCCCAATGCTGATAAGCCTGAAGGAAGCTGAACAGACTCCCGATAAAAAAAATTTCCGAAAGTCGAATCTTCCCGTTGCAGTGCTGCTTGAGGGCGTTTTTCCGTCATCTTTTAAAAACAGGATGACCGGGAACCTGGTATCGGGGACCGACTTCAGGCTTAAGACACAAAGCAGTAAAACCAGGATGATTGTCATTGCTGATGGTGATATAATCAGAAATGAAATTTCAAGATCCGGGACCTCTTCCGGATTCTTTCCCCTGAGCAATGACAGGTACACCGGTGAGATAGTTGGAAACAGGGATTTTATCGTAAACTGCATTAATTACCTTGTCGACGATAACGGGCTTATGCAGCTGAGATCACGCGAGGTGAAGCTGCGGCTTCTCGACAAGCCCAGGATCAAAGCCGGAAAGACCATATGGCAGCTGATAAACGTAACCGGGCCTGTTCTCATTGTGATCCTGGCCGGCTTCTTATATGGCTTTTTCAGGAAAAGAAAATATTCAAAGTATTGATATTGGATAAATTAGCTTCCAGAAATATTTCTCTTACCATTCTGCTGATCATTGTTCTGGTCATGGTTCTCCTTTTCCGGAACAGAACTCCTTTCGGGAAAGACCAGACTTCGTTTTCTTCAGCGCCTCAGAAAGAAATAACCCGCATTGAGCTTTCAGGGGAAGGGCAAAAGCTTTCCCTGGAAAAGAAAGGTGATGCCTGGATGGTAAACGGAAGGGCTGAGGCCAGGCGAAGCGCAATAGCATTCATCGAAAGAATTCTGACAGCGATAAAGATCAAATCACCTGTATCACCTGAACTCTTTCAGCAGGAGGTTGTCGGTAAAAAAATTAATCCTGTAAGGGTGAGAGTATTTGATAATAATAAGCTTCTGACTTCTTTCCTGGTATACAAAACTGGATCAAATATCTATGGGAATATCATGAAGATAAAGGAGAAGTCGAAGCCATTTATAGTTTGTGTCCCTGGATATGAAGGAGATATAGGTTCAGGATTTACCATGAATGAACTTTTCTGGCTTCCATATATGGTTTTTAACCTGCTCCCATCGGAGATTCAGAGTGTAACTTTTAAAAACGTTGCCGACCCTTCATCATCATTCACCATAAACAGTAAAGACAACGTTTATACTCTTTCGGATGGAAGCACCAGCCTTGCAGAATGGGATTCCTCGCGTATCAGGCGCTATATATCATATTTTACTCTGATACCCTTTGAAAGCTGGGCGCTTGATTTGTCCAAGGCTGAAGCCGACAGCATAAAATCGACAGGTCCGCTGTGCAGTATCACTGTTAAAAAGTCAGATGGCACAAACATTTTGCTTACTCTCTGGGAAAAAACCAACATGCAAACAGGGGAAAAGGACAGTGACAGGCTCTGGGGAAAGACAGATTCAAGGGATGAATTGTTTATCCTGAGATATTTTGATATTGACCCGTTGCTGAAGAAGAGGTCCTATTTCTATACCCAATAATTTTTGTTTGAAGGAATATATTTTTTTTGTAATATTGATAATTGAGAATTGAGCGCAGGAAATGGCTCAATCTGTTAATAATTAATGAAATAGATAAAGGACTTAACTTGGAATTCAACTTAAACCGAAGACAATATGAAATTTGTAGTGTCCAGCACTGAGCTTCTTGGTCATCTGCAGGCCATCAGCAGGGTAATCAGCTCGAAGAATACACTTCCTATTCTTGATAATTTTTTATTCAACCTCAGCGGAAACGATCTTGAGATCACTGCATCCGATCTTGAGTCGACTCTTATAACCAGGATGAAACTGGAGAATACGCAGGGCGATGGCATGATCGCCCTACCCGCCAGGATCCTGCTCGACACTCTTAAAGAGTTTTCAGCCCAACCCCTGACATTCGATATCAACCTCGATACAATGGCAGTGGTCATCAGCTCTGAAAACGGCAAGTTCAATGTAATGGGGCAGAATGGTGTCGATTTTCCGGCGCTGCCGGCTATTAAAAAGGATAAGAAATTCTCCTTCAATATCAATGCAGATGTGATGCTTGCCGGAATAAGCAAGACTCTCTTTGCCACCGCCGATGATGAGCTGCGTCCGGTAATGGGAGGGATCTTCATCGAAGCATCGACCGACAAAATCACTTTCGTTGCATCCGATGCACATAAACTGGTAAGATACCAGAGGAGCGACGCTCATGCCGACGATAATGCATCATTTATTCTTCCGAAAAAGCCAGCCTCACTGCTGAGAAACATACTTCCGAGGGAAGAGGGTCCCTTCAAGGTTGAATTCGACGATAAGAATGCATTCTTCAACCTCAATGATTACAAGGTGGTCTGCCGCCTCGTTGAAGGCAATTATCCGAATTATAATTCAGTTATCCCCAAGAATAATCCGCGAAAGATCACCATCGACAGGGTAGAGTTCTACAATACCCTCAAAAGAGTTTCCGTTTTCTCCAACCAGGCAAGCAACCTTGTAAAGCTTCAGCTAAAGGGAAACCAGGTGACGGTATCGGCCCAGGATATCGATTTCTCGATTTCAGCATATGAAAGGATAAAATGCCAGTATGAGGGAGAAGAGATTGAAATAGGATTTAAATCCGTCTTCCTGCTTGAGATACTGGCAAATATAGCATCTCAGGATGTGATGATCGAGCTTGCTGATCCTACCAGAGCAGGACTATTCCTGCCGGCAGAAACGGAAAATGAGGCTGAAGATCTGCTTATGCTACTCATGCCGATGATGATAAATGCCTGATGACATTGGAACTTAAGCTAAAACGTCCGATTGTATTCCTCGACCTGGAAACAACAGGAATCAATGTTGCTGCTGACAGAATAGTAGAGATCTCCCTTCTGAAGATCACTCCCAACGGAAAAGAACAGTGGATGACTACGCTGATCAATCCTGAAATGCCTATTCCTCCGAAGGTCACGGCACTTCATGGCATCTCCGATGCCGATGTGGTAAATGCACCGAAATTCAAAGATATAGCAAAGAACCTTGCGGTTTTCCTTGAGGGATGTGACCTTGCTGGATACAATGCCATAAAATTCGATATTCCTGTTCTGGCTGAGGAATTCCTGCGTACAAACAATGATTTTAATTTCAGGAAAAGAAGGTATGTAGATGTGCAGGTGATATTCCATAAAAAAGAACAGCGCACTCTTGCAGCTGCATATCAGTTTTACTGCAAGAAAGACCTTAAAAATGCACATACAGCAGAAGCCGATAATGCTGCGACTTATGAAGTGCTGAAATCACAGCTCGACACTTATCCCGACCTCGAGAACGATGTCGAAAAGCTGGCCGACTTTAGCGCCTTTAACAACAACGCCGATTTTGCCGGAAGAATTATACTTGATGAAAACGGCATTGAGATATTCAACTTCGGCAAGCATAAGGGAACACCAGTCGAGCAGGTTTTCCGGGAAGAGCCATCATATTATTCATGGATGATGAACGGCGATTTCCCTCTTTATACGAAAAAAGTCCTCACTGAAATCAAGCTGAGAACTTTTGGCAATAAACAGGGATAATATGAAGATAATCTGCATAGGTCTCAATTACCGTAACCATGCAATGGAGCTTGGGCGGCCTCTCCCCGAAGAACCTGTCGTCTTCATGAAGCCAGATTCTTCAATACTTAAGAATAACAAACCTTTTTTCCTTCCGGGATTCTCTTCGATGATCCACTATGAAGTAGAAGTTGTAGTCAGGATCAGCAAGCTCGGCAAGGGGATTTCAGCAAAATTCGCCCATCGCTACTATGATGAGCTGACTCTGGGTATCGACATCACTGCACGTGATATTCAGAACCGCAATTCGGCAGCCGGACTGCCCTGGGAATTATCCAAGTGCTTCGATGGCGCAGCCCCCCTGGGTCGATTCATTTCCACAGCCTCTGTTCCGGACGTCAAAAATATCGATTTCAGGCTGGAGATAAATGACAGGATCGTACAGCAGGGGAATACTTCAGATATGATATTCAGTATTAATGAGATAGTGGCTTATGTTTCAAAGTATTTTACCCTGAAGACCGGGGACCTGATCTTTACAGGTACGCCTGCCGGTGTGGGGCCGCTGAAGAAGAATGATAATCTGGTGGCTTATCTGGGGGAGGAAGCACTGCTTGATATGATGATAAAATAAATGCCGGAGGCATTTAAGTCCAATATCCCCGGGACATCCGGGGTAAAATGCAGCATATATTTCAACCACAGAGTGGTTGAAGTTTAGTAATATTCTTCAACACCCCGCTGCTGCGGGGCAGGTTCTCAGGTGTTGTAGTCATTTTACAGGGAATTCTCCACAGACGTAACTGTGGATATTAGACTTTGACGCTTCCAGCATCATTATTTAAATCAATCACTTTTTTCGCTTTCTCTTTATAGAAATCTCCTGCAAGGTTTTTCTCTACAAGCAACACCTCAATAAAATCAAGCGCTTTCCTCACTGTCTGCGATCTTCTCCGATGCAGGTGTCCTTTTACAGGATGTATGTTAAGGAATGACGGTCTCTTGTATCTCCTTGATAGCCAAGGAAGCATAAGTCCAACAGCATTTGTCCATGCTTTAAACCTCGAAGTGCTTCCTACTCCCGTGGAGTTGTCGCCTTCATCCTGCAGCTCATCGTGGATCAACATGCCAAGATGACCTTTCTTCTGATATGACTGAAGCTTTTTAAAGAGATCTGATTCCGTCGATACCATGCTGGCACCAAGCGCAAGGTGAAAAGGATTCCTGAATAGCAGCCTTTCGCGGTTCTTCTCTGCCAGATAGCATGCGGTCTGTGCGGCAACCACGCTGCCGGTGCTTGATGAAATTATAATCAACTGCGTCTCAGGTGTATATCCATTGGAGATTAGTTGACTTAAAGCCATGTCAATGATCCGGTTACCAGCAGGATTGCTGATCGGTTTCTGAGCATGATTCAGCGCCCAGACAACATTCATCATATTGGTCTTAAAATAGACTCCTTTTATGAAATCGAATTTATCTTCCATGATTTCCTTCATGAGCCTTATAAATGACCCGGTGAACACATTGAATTTATTATCCCTGGTTTCTCCTCCGGCAAAAAACCAGAACATGGTTTTTGGAGCTGATATTCCTCCCGGTTTATATGTAGCCTGGTTGCTCATTAAGGTTTTCTCTTTGTAAAGATTCAAAGGTAAATGAAAAAGGTGTACAGGTGCAAATACCTTAAAAAACAGTTAAAAAAGCTTAATAATTTCTTTAACAAAAAGGTGATAACAGAACAAGATAAATAGATTATTATCTTACCTCGTGATTCTGACAGACAATAGTTTAATAATATAACCTATGAAAGAAAAAAGAAAAGAAACAAGAAGGACTTTTATCAAAAAGTCAGCAGGTGCAGCTGCACTCTTGTCGATGCCGACGATTATTACTGCCAGTTCATTTGGCTCGGCCGATAAGGTTAGAATAGCCGTGCTGGGTGTCAATGGCAGGGGAACCAGTCATATCGGAGGATTTATGGAACAACCTGATGCCGAGGTGGTTTGCCTTTGCGATCCAGATCTGAATATTCTGGGAAAACGTGCCGCAGAGTTTGAAAAGAAATACGGCAAAAAGGTGATCCAGCAACAGGACCTTCGCAAGGTGTTCGAAGATAAATCGATTGATGCAGTGAGTGTCGCAACTCCGAATCACTGGCATTCACTTGCGACTATCTGGGCATGCCAGGCAGGCAAGGATGTTTATGTTGAGAAACCCGGCTCCCATAACATACATGAAGGACGCAAGATGGTGGAAGCTGCAAAAAAATATGACCGCATTGTACAGCATGGCGTTCAGCTTCGCAGCTCCGTTGCTGTCCAGGAGGCTATTCAACACTTACGCAACGGACTGATTGGAAATGTTTATATGGCCAGGGGACTAGTGTTCCGCTGGAGGGATGATATTGGAAAGAAAGGCCCCGGCAAAATTCCTGAAGGTCTTGATTATGACCTTTGGACAGGCCCGGCCGCCCTGCTGCCATACTCTGAAGACTGGGTTCATTACAACTGGCACTGGCAGTGGAACTATGGCTGCGGTGATGTAGGAAATCAGGGTATACATGAGACAGACCTCTGCATGTGGGGCCTGAATGTAGGCCTTCCGGAGATAATTACTGCAGGAGGCGGCAAGTTCCTCTTCGATGATGCCAAGGAGACTCCCGAACTGCTTGCAACAACTTATTATTATCCGAAGGAGAAAAAGATCATAGAATTCGAGGTGCGTCCCTGGATCACAAACGCAGAGAATGGTGCCGAAGTTGGAAATATTTTCTATGGCAGCGAAGGCTACCTGGTTGTTTACAATTATGACAGGTACGAATCATTCCTTGGCAGGAATAAGAAACCCGGCCCATCAAGAAGGGAAGGCGGCGATCATTATGCTAACTTCATCAAGGCGGTGCGTGCTCACGATAAATCATTACTGAATGCACCGGCTGAGACAGCGCACCTGGCTTCGGGCCTGGCTCACCTGGGTAATATTGCATATCGCACCGGACGCACGCTCTACTTCAATCCTGAAACAGAAAAGTTTGTCAAGGATAAGGAAGCCGATAAATATCTGACACGTCCGCCGCGAAAACCATTTGTTGTACCCGATGAGGTATAAGCGTTAATAAAAAGGGAAGAGGCTTTTGAGACAGCCTCTCTTTTTTCAATCAGTGGGAAGGTAATGCGGAGCCTTGCGGTGCCTTGTTGCCTGCTCATAAGAGTAGGCAATTTCAATAAGTACAGGTTCACTCCATGCTTTTCCGAAAAAGGTGATTCCGACAGGCAGATCGTCAATGAATCCCATCGGCACTGTTATCGCAGGATATCCGGCAATGGCTGCAAGCGATGAACTTCCGCCAACAAAATGATCACCATTGATAAGGTCAGTCTTCCATGCCGGTGAACCGGTAGGAGCAATAAGAGCATCGAGCCTGCCGTCATTCATAATTTTGTCGATACCTTCATCCTGTGTTGCTTTCCGGCTCTTCTCAAGGGAAGCGATATACTCCGGGGATGACAGATCCCCCTTTTTTTCAGCTTCTATAAGAATATTCTGATTGAAGTATCGCAGCTCAACACTGTCCTTCCTGTTGAATTCGATGAGCTCATTTATGTTTTTTACTGTGGAATTTCCTTTAGATCCTGCAAAGTATTTATTGAGACCATCCTTGAATTCGTAGAGCAGAACCTGAAATTCTGCTTCTTCATATTCCTTTTTTGAAGGTTCCACCACTTCAACCATAACCGCACCAAGTGAAGCCATCTGCCTTATTGCACGTATCATCAGGGAATCCACTTTATCGGAGAAGTCTCCTGAGTTTTTTATAATGCCTATCCTCTTGCCTTTCAACCCGTCGGGTTTAAGGAATTTGGTATAATCTGTAAAAGACTTGTTCTCCGAAGCAAGTGTTTTTGGATCGGAAGGATCCACACCTGTCATTGCGCCCAGGCAAATGGCAGCATCTTCAACGGTACGGCTCATCGGTCCTGGCGTATCCTGAGTATATGAGATAGGTATAATACCTGAACGGCTTAGTACTCCGACAGTAGGTTTAATACCAACTATCCCATTATTATTCGAGGGACAAACTATTGATCCGTCGGTTTCTGTTCCTACAGCAACCATGCAAAGGTTTGCAGAGACGGCAACTCCAGATCCTGAACTTGAGCCGCACGGATTCCTGTCGAGAACATATGGATTTTTAGTCTGCCCTCCGACACCGCTCCATCCGCTTGAGGAAACAGTGGCACGGAAATTTGCCCATTCGCTCAGGTTAGCTTTGGCAATGATAACAGCACCTGCTTCCCTTAGTTTCCTGGCAATATAACTGTCTGTAGCCGCATATGAATCCCTCAGGGCTGTAGCGCCAGCAGTTGTTGGCATATTATCTTCAGTATCAATATTATCCTTCAGTATTACCGGCACCCCATGAAGAGGTCCCCGGATCTTCCCTTCGGTCATCTCCCTGTCCAGCTCCTCAGCTATTTTCATTGCATCGGGATTAATTTTGATTACTGAATTGAGCGATGGACCGTTCATATCTTCCGCGATTATCCTGTCAAGGTATGCCGATACCACTTCAGAGATTGAATATTTTTCATTTCTGTAGCCATGCTGCAATTCTGCGATTGTCATTTCAATCAGCCAGGAATTGCTCTCCTCTTCCTGCACTCTCGATGTTGGAGACTGACATGCAGGCAAACTCAGAATAAATGCAGTGAATAAGGTAAATGACTTGATGATAAGGTTTTTCATATCAGTTAATTTTTCTTAATGGAGTCTTGTACTTATCACGTAAAATTATGATAATTCGCTGTTTTTAATATATTTGTTTTAAAGTTTAATTGCAATTCGGAGCAATGAGAAACATTTACCTGGAATTACTTGAAACGGAGGAAGCTGGTCACAACATTGTTTTGGCTACCGTTACAGGTATTATCGGTTCAACGCCGCAGAAACCAGGCAGCTCGGCAATTTTTAAAAACAACAGGCTTATATCAGGTACCGTGGGTGGCGGAGTCGTAGAGGGTAAAGTTCAGGAGGCTGCTAAAAGCTGCTCTGTATCACACAATTCGAAGCTGCTTCATCTCATGCTTAATAGCGATATCTCAGAAAAAGATGAAGCTATTTGCGGAGGCGAGATAGATATCCTGGTCGATGCAGATCCCGGGATCCATTTGCAGGTTTTTCAGGCGATGCAAAAGTCTGCTGATAACAGAGAACCCGGAGTCCTCATTACAATGATCACAAAACATGCAGAAGATCGTATTCATATAAACCGCTACTGGATGACCGGTAACAATATACCTCCGATTCCCATCAGATTCCTTGAGAAGGTTGAACCGGAAGCAAAGCGGATCATAGCTTCAGCAGACCATGATAATTTTATGCAGATGGAACTTTCTCATCCGGGAGAGGAACCATCATCTCTATTCTTCATCGAGCCTGTCTTTCCAATGCCCCGTCTGGTAATTGCCGGCGCCGGGCACATAGGAAAGGCTCTGTCGCACATTGCAGGATTACTTGATTTTGAAGTTACGGTAATTGATGACAGGGCCGATTTTGCCAATTCCGCCAACCTGCCTGATGCCGATCATATTATAGTGAAGGATATTGGAGAGGCAATGACTGAAGCTGTGAAAAGTTCCGATACCTTTTTCGTTATAGTGACCCGTGGGCATAATGATGATGCCAATGCACTGAAGCCATGTATAGGTTCCGGAGCAGCATATATTGGAATGATAGGCAGCAGTGGAAAAGTAGCAAGGATGAAAGCTGAATTCATTGAGAAAAAATGGGCTTCTGTAGAGCAATGGAACAGAATTCATACCCCCATCGGACTCAATATTAAATCTAAAACGGTGGAAGAGATTGCAATTAGTATCGCAGCAGAATTGATACTAGTGAAAAACAAGAATTGATGAAGAAGATTGCTTCTCCCGCCGGCCGCGGGATCGCAATGACAGTGCCCTTACATAAGAAATAAGTAACCCGCAACCAGCAACATGTCTGAAATCTGGGCCATAATCCTTGCTGCCGGTGAATCGAAAAGAATGGGATTCCCCAAGATGTTATTGCCATTAAGGGGAATGACGATCATTGAGCAGGTAATTGGAAATGTTATAAATTCACAGGTGGGAGAGACGGTAGTGGTGCTTGGCGCCGAACGGGATGAGATACAGAAGGTGATCAAGAACTGGCCGGTAAAGCATTGTAATAATGAAATTTACAAGGAAGGGATGCTCTCGTCAGTTAAATGCGGATTCAGGTTTCTGCCACATGATTTTGAAGCTGCTCTTATCTTTCCTGGCGATCAGCCCCACGTCAGGCCAGAGATAACCGATAGAGTTATTTCAGCCTTCAGGTTGTCAGGCAAGGGGATTGTAGTGCCTGTTTATGGAAATAAGCGCGGGCATCCGTTGCTTATAAGCAGCAGATACAGGGAAGAAGTAATGTTGCTGGATCCCGGCGAAGGATTGAGAGCACTTGCACGAAATTTTTCAGATGATGTGCTTGAGGTCGAAACAGGCACTACTGATATTCTGAAAGATATTGATGATCAGGAAGATTATCTGATTGAACTTAAATAAAAACACTGATATGGAAGAGCCGATTAGTTTTACATTGAATGGTAGGAAGACCGAGCTACGGACTGATCCCAACCAGACTCTTATCTGGGTGCTCCGTAACCAGCTTGGCCTTACTGGTACCAAATGGGGCTGTGGAACCGGGTTCTGCGGCGCCTGTACAGTACTTATCAATTTTGAGCCGGTAAGGTCATGCCAGGTTCCTGTAAGTGATATTGCGGGTAAAACAGTTATCACTATCGAGGGACTCGAGAAAAAAGGCAAGCTGCATCCTGTGCAGCAGGCTTTCGTTGATCATGATGCACTGCAGTGCGGATTCTGCACGCCGGGAATGATCCTGACTGCCGTGGCACTGCTTAAGAAAAATCCTTCACCAACCCGTATGGAAATAATTGAAGGACTGGATGAAAACCTGTGCAGATGTACGGCACATGTCAGGATAGTTGAGGCTGTCATCGATGCAGCAAATGAAATGAAAGGAGGGAAGTAACCATGAAAAAGAGGGAAGAAAAAACAACAAGGCAATCCGGAACTACAACTGTTTCCGGAATGAAAAGAAGAAGCTTCGTAAAGCTTCTCGGAGGCGGGATATTCATCTTCTTCCAGCCCTGGAATGTGCTCGATCTGCTTGCGCTGCCTCAACAGCAGCAGCGGAGGAGCCTGACCAGGGATTATAATGCTTTTCTTCATATTGCTGAAGATGGGACCATCAGCTGCTATACAGGTAAAATAGAGATGGGTCAGGGTATAATCACGTCATTGGCTATGATGATGGCCGATGAGCTGAACGTACCTTTTGAAAAGGTTAAAATGGTTATGGGCGATACTGAACTGTGTCCTTATGATGCAGGGACCTGGGGATCACAATCAACTCAGACATTCGGTCCCGCTATGAGAGCTGCTGCAGCCGAGGCAAAAGCTGTCCTTCTCGATATGGCATCATCACAGCTGGGCGTTCCTGTCAGCCGCCTTGAAGTGAAAGACGGAATTGTGGCTGACAGCTCCGATCCGAAGAAATCAGTAAGCTATGCCTCACTGGCTAAAGGTAAAAAGCTTGAGAAATACCTGGATGTAAAGCCAGGATCCGAGGAGTATACAAAATTCACCAATGTCGGGAAGCCTTATAAAAGGGTTGATTCCATAGAAAAAGTCACCGGAAGGGCCAAATATACAGGCGACCTGAAAATACCCGGGATGGTGTTTGCCAGGATTCTGCGTCCACCGTCGCACGGAGCTAAAATGAAATCGGTTGATGTGTCTGGTGCAGAAAAAATTTCCGGCGTTCAGGTTGTAAGGGATGGCGACTTAATTGCTGTCATCAGCGAAAACAAGGATAAGGCCGATGAGGCTATCGTTAAGATAAAAGCCGAATATGACTTCATTGAAATGGCTGTGAACGATAAAACTGTTTTTGACTGGATGGTAAAAGCTGAATCGAGGTCAAATGTGGCAAGGGAAGGAGGCGATCTTGAAGCAGGGAAGAAGCAGTCTGATAGGATATTCGAATCCGAATATCATGATCCATATGTGGCTCATGCAGCCATTGAAACGCACACGGCTCTTGCCCAGATGGAAAACGGAAAGATGAATATATGGGCTTCCACCCAGTCACCTTTCGGATTACAGGATGCAATTGTGAATGAACTTAAAATGACAAGGGAAACAGTCCGGGTGAGAACACCTTTTCTTGGCGGAGGGTTTGGCGGAAAAGCTGCATATCAGCAAGGAGTGGAAGCAGCCAGGCTCGCAAAGCTTACCGGCAAGCCAGTGATGCTGGTATGGACACGCGATGAAGAGTTCTTTTACGATACTTTCCACACTGCTAACGTTATAAGAGTGAATTCAGGTATCGACAAGCTTGGAATGATCACCTTCTGGGACTACCATGTATGGTTTGCTGGGACAAGAGGTTCCGAAACTATCTATGATGTTCCGAACTTCAGGACTACAAGCTACAGCGAAAACCGCTCTGCATTCCAGGTTCACCCTTTTGGCACAGGTCCATGGCGGGCACCTAACAACAATTCCAACACTTTTGCACGGGAAGTGCAGATCGATATCATGGCATCGGCAGCAGGGATAGATCCTCTTGATTTCCGTCTTAAAAACCTGAAGGACGAAAAGATGATCGCATGCCTGAAGTCTGTAGCAGATAAATTTGGGTATAAGCCTGCCAGAACACCAGGTAACCGTGGTATTGGAATTGCCTGCGGTCATGACGCAGGAACCTGGGTAGCTGAGATTGCCGAAGTAAAAGTCGACACGAGCACAGGGAAAGTTCAGGTTGTCAGGATAGCAGCCTCTCAGGATATGGGCCAGTGTGTAAATCCGGAAGGCGCACTTATTCAGATGGAGGGTTGTATTTCTATGGCTCTTGGCTACACTCTCAGCGAGGAGGTCCATTTTGAAGGCGGCAATATACTGGACCGCGGATTTGATACTTACCAGATACCAAAGCTATCGTGGCTGCCCAGGATCGACTGTGTGATACTCGATCGCATGGACAAGCCGCCGAAAGGAGGAGGAGAACCTGCAATAATTGCAGTGGGAGCTGCAGTCGCCAATGCTATTTATGATGCAACCGGTGCAAGGCTCTATCGCACACCGATGACACCGGAAAGAGTACTGGAAGCAATAAAAAAAATATAATCTTGCAGGTCTTGCAGGTCTTGCAGGTCTTGCAGGTCTTGCACGGCAATTAATAAATAAACAGAAATACCAGTGGCAGTAGAATACCTATGATGGTAAGTAACGCCCCTCTTCGGGTTATTCCGTTTTTACCCTTGATGATGAATAATCCTGTGACGGTGACAATAATGAGGGAAACGCAGAAAATATCACTAAACCATTTCCACCACTTCCCGGGATTGTAATGAAGAAAGTTGATCTGGAAGAACAATGGTCTCCTGCTTATCTTTTCAACAACTCCCTGTCCGGTTTTGGTATTAATCTGAACGAAACCTCCCTCAATGAAGATGTTCACTACATTGCCAGTCGGATAATGTGATGTCTTGTATTGCGGATTACCCGGGATGCTTTTAAGGATCGCTTTGGCAGTCTCGTCAGTATATGTTTCCCTCGACAGGTCCATATTAGTTGTAAATTCATAGCTGTCGACTATATAATTGGGATTCCAGTCATGCTTATGATTCAGGGCGATTCCGGACAGGGCATAAATAATTGTCATTCCGGTTATAAGATATCCGATATCGCGGTGGGTAATCCGGTTGAGCTTTGAAAGGTTCATTTTATAGGAATTAAAAAAGGTCAGATAAGTCTGACCTTTTAAATAAAGTCTTCTGTTAATTATTTAACAATCTCATGCTTGTTGTAGATCATCATGAGATCGCCAAGAACAGTCTGTTTTGCCAACGCAGCCTCTGTTTCACATTCTGCTGCTGTTTTTGCTGAACCTGCCTCTGCTGTAATGGCCATTTTCGACGAATCGCAGGTGGCTGCACATCCCATTGCTTTCTGCTTTGCTGAATCGCAACATGCAGCAGTTTCGAGGCTTGCAACCATTGTTTCTTCAGCAGGCTTATCTGCGGTTACAACTCTTTCCAGACGCCCTTCGACCGAGATGTTGGTTCCAAGAAGCTCAACCGGGAATTTGGGCATATTCTCGCCGGCCGAAATAAATAGCCTGACATCAGGATTCTCACCAACTATGAACAATTTCTTGCCTGTTTCCCTGCAGACATGAACAACCTTGCCCTCAACTACTATATTCTTGTCAATATAGTCAGCAGGATTTGAAACCAGGGATGCAAACTCAACTTTCACTGGCTTGTCTCCGGCTGAGACTTCCTTGCCTGATTTATTTCCGCAGGATGAAACCAGCAGAGCTGCAATTACGAAAGGGATAATTCTTTTGATCATAGCTTTAAAGTTTTTATGGTTTTAATTTTTATTCTAAAGTAAGTCTGCAATAATAGAAATTTTTTTCCACAAAATCCATTATGATGATCAATTGAAGCGTATAAAAAAATGAATTCTTAAAAAATCTTAAATAAAAACAATTATATCAGGGAATAAATTTCTTTGATTTATTGTCTAAATATAAATTATACAACCACAAAAAAAATGAAAATGGAAAGAAAAGTTAAAAGTTTACAGATCGCGTTATCAGCGATGATAATTCTTGCTTTCCTTGCTATGCCGTTCACGACATACGCACAGGCAGGCAAAGCTAATTTCTCGGGCAACTGGGCATTCAATGCTGAGAAGAGCCAGATGGGCCAGGGTCAGGGTCAGCCACCACAAGGTCAGGGTCAGCCAGGCGGCGGCGGTCGCGGTTTCGGTGGCGGTCCTCTTACTGTAAAACAGGAAGCTAACCTTCTGACACAGGTTAGAACAAGAACTGGTCAGGATGGAACAGCGACAACTACAGAAACCAAAGTAACTCTCGATGGAAAGGAAACTGTAAACACTACACAAAGGGGTGAAAGTAAATTGACCGGCACTTGGGCAGCTGATGGCAAATCACTGACTATAGTTACTAAAGCGTCATTCAATGGTAACGAAATGGTAACAACTGCAGTATGGTCTCTTACTGACGCTAACACTCTGGCTATTAAAACAACCAGGAAGAATCAGAATGGCGAAGATGTAACATCCACAATGGTTTATAACAAGAAGTAAAAAGGTAATTGCCCCCAACCCCCTGGAGGGGGCTGCAATAAGTTGATAAAGTAAGTCCCTTTTAGGGGATTTAGGGGCAGATTAATAAGAGTAGAGGGCCCGGAAGAGCCCTCTTTTTTTATTTTGAAGATTTGAATTTTTCAGCATTTTCCGGGATTTCTATATAAATGGATGTACCCGGTTCGAGTCCTTCATCAATGATGACAAATTTGTCATTAGCTTCCCCCAGCTTTACAGACTGACGAATTCCGCTCTGTGTATATACAACGGGAATGCTGTCGGCACCTGTGTGAACACATTCAATCGGGATAAAGCTTACATCGTCATATGAATTGATCATGATCTTGTTATTGGTCGTCATTGAGGGTCTGAGGTTCAAATCTGAACCATCGATCTTAATAAGAACCTCAAATACTTTTGAATCTGAATTCGGCAGCTTTTCTCCGATGTTTGCAATTGTTTTGACCTTACCATTGTAAGATTTAGCAGGGAAAGCATCGACAGTTATACTGACCAGCTGTTCAGGCTTTACTTTGCTTATTTCAACTTCGCTTATGAAGACTTTTGATAACATGGAAGTCAGATCAGGAATTGTTGCAACAGTACGGTCTACAACATTTATCATTTGTCCTGCCTTACGTTTTGTGCCAAATCTGTTTCTGTAATAGAAAATCATTCCGTCAGCAGGAGCGGTTATCGTAAAACTTGCCAGAACATTCTCATAATCAGCCATTCTTCTTTTCATCCTCCCCATCCACATCTTACGATTCGACACGTTCACCCTGGTCTGTGCCTCTCTCAGGGTATAGCTTCTTTTCAGCTGGTCAAGCACCCGTTTTGACTGTTCAAAATCAATTTCTGCATCTCTCAGGGTCATAGGTGACTCATATTTTGAATTGCGAAACCTCAATTCAGCTTCCTCAACGACATGTATCTGATTGGTGATCTGATCCCTGATGCTGTTCATCTGGACAGCTGTATCGAGAATCAACATCTCCAGATCCTGATCCATCGAGGTAATTCTTTCCCGGATATTCTTAAGTTCATTATCCAGCTCGGTTTTATCGAGTTGTGCAACATAATCACCCTTTTTAACCTCCGTTCCTTCCGGAATCAGATCTGTGATTCTTACACTTGTTGAGCGGACATCATTTCCCTGCCCGAATGCAGGTCCTTTTATTTCAACGAAATTCTCGGATACCAACTCACCGGTCGATAATATTGAAATCTCAAATTTTCCCCGGCTTACTTCAGCAAACATTCCTGCTGTCTCATCCTTGGAAGTCATCCGGTTGAATATGAAAAGACCAGCAAGTGCAATGGCAATAATTATTCCTGTGGTGATCAGAGTCTTCTTCATCCCTTATCAATAAATGGCCATAAGGCTTTTATTTCAGGTTGTGAAAGTATGAAAAAAAGCCATTCCGGGCAGACAGGAATTGCTTTTTTAAGAATAATTAACATGAAGCTTATTTAAGAATATTGATAGTTATCGTGGCCGCCTTCAGTCCTTTTGATTCTGCCATTACTTTGAAGGATCCTGTCGCTCCCTTCTCGGTTGCAACAATTACCAGGCACATTCCGTTAAAGGCTTTTTTCGATTTTGCCTGGAATGATTCATGGCTTGCAGCATCACCATTATCAGTTGCCACTATCCTGCCCGGTCCCGATATGCTGAAGTTGATCTGGTTATTGGTTCGGGGCACCAGCAGGTTATTTTTGTCCTCAATTTTTAGAGTCACAAAAACAAGATCTTTGCCGTCGGGAGTTATTACAGACCGGTCAGCCAACATTCCAAGCTGGTATGCTTTGCCGGTTGTTTTCACCATATCCTCAGCCCATTTCTGCCCGTTATTGTATGCGATTACCTTGAGCTCTCCTGGCTGATAAACAACATCATCCCATCTGAGCCTGTATTCGTACTGACCTTTCTTCTTCTTCCCAAGCGACTTACCATTGAGAAAAAGTTCAGCTTCATCGCCAGATGTATAGACATGTACCGGAGTAACGAGTCCTTTTCTTTCAGGCCAGTTCCAATGGGGAAGAATATGAGCCATAGGCATTTCGGGTTTCCATTTTGACTGGTAGAGCCAGAACCTGTCTTTCTTGAATCCGGCCAGATCGAGTATTCCAAAGTAGCTGCTTCGGGAAGGAACTTCTGTGACATTTTGCCTGTCAAGTAATTCTTTAGCCCGGTCATAAGCTCTTGTACCCGGTCTCAGGCCTGTAAGATCACCGCCGTAGGGTGTCGGCTCGCCAATATAGTCGAAGCCTGTCCAGACAAATTCGCCGAACACTCCCGGATATCTATCCTGCATTTCCCATTGCTGGTCAGGAGTTGTCGCCCATCCGGGATATGCCAGGTCGTAGGATGAAATCTGGAATATTCCCTTTCCGGGCAGGTTGTTATTCAGGTCACCCTGCACAACGGGGAAAAAGTATTCGCCCCTGGAACTTATCGTTGACGCCGATTCGCTTGAATGGAATGGAAGGTCTGCATTATCCTTGAGTGCAAAGAATGCATCATACCTGTAAAGGCGGTAGTTGATGCCGAACACATCGAGAGTCTTCTGGAAGCCATTGGTGCCTGATTCGTCCCAGTTGCAACCAGATGTAACCGGCCTTGTAACATCCTCTGACTTGATGATCGCCCTGAGACTTTCTGACAGGGCAGGATTATTCTGATCATTGACTTCGTTTCCGATGCTCCAGATGAAAACAGATGGATGGTTTCTGTCGCGGCGTACCATGGCTTTCAGATCCTCAACATGCCACGAATAGAAAAGCTTGTTGTAATCGCCAGGTTTCTTTGGTGTTTTCCATACATCAAATGCCTCATCCTCAACAAGAAATCCCATCCTGTCGCAAAGGTCTAGTAATTCGGGAGCAGGGGGATTGTGGCTTGTCCTTATTGCATTGCATCCCATCTCCTTCAGTATTTCAAGCTGGCGCTCGAGAGCACGGGTGTTGATGGCAGCTCCCAGGGCTCCCAGATCATGATGGTTGCATACTCCCCTGACTTCAACCCTCTTTCCGTTCAGGAAAAAGCCATCACGTGCAGTGAAGAGGAGTGTCCTGAACCCAAATTTTGTTTCGTATCTGTCGACAACCTCTGACCCAAGCATTACTAAAACCACTGCACAATACATCTCCGGATTTTCGAGGTCCCAAAGGACCGGATCTTTAACTCTCAGGTCGAGCCTGAAAATATGATCATCCAGTGCCGGTATCAAAGCTAAAGGAGACATAAATTCTGCAACAGGAGAGGACGAGGCTTCGGCCTTTTCATTCAGCTTATAAACTTCAGCTTTAATTTTTACAGGGATTGGAGCGTTGAGATGACTTTCAACTGCTGCACTTATGCTTATGATTCCGTTTTCCTTCTTTATCTCGGGTGTAGTACAGAACACTCCATTATATGAAATATGAACCGGTGCAGTTTTTACAAGCCATACATTACGATAGATACCTGCACCCGGGTACCATCTCGAATCCCATTTCTTAGTGTTGAGCCTTACTGCAATGATATTTTCCTGTCCGTATAGAACATAAGGTGTAAGATCGAGCCTGAATGAAGTATATCCGTAAGGCCAGCCTCCGACAAACTTTCCGTTAAGCCATACATCGGAATATGCCATGGCTCCGTCAAAGTCGATATAGATTCGTTTATCCTTATCCGTTGAGCTTATAGTGAAATGTTTTCTGTACCAGCCGATGCCCTTCCATGGCAGAAGCCCGGTATTGTTTTCGAGGGTGTCGCTGAACGGACCCTCAATCGCCCAGTCATGGGGGAGATCAAGCGTTCTCCAGGAATTGTCATTAAAGGATGGCGCCTGTAAACCCTCAGGCTCCCTGTCGGGTGTCGTAGCTTCGTTTGAAGCATTGAAATACTTAATGAATTTCCAGTTTTCATTGAATGGTTCGCGTGAACGCGGAGATACCTGTGAATTGAGGATTACCGGGAAGCTTGCAATTATAACAAGCATAATAAGTGAAATAGTAACAAGTCTCTTCATTTTTCTGAATAATTTTGTTTCTAAAAGTAAGAAATAAAATAAAGCCTTCAATCTATCGTTATATTTATATAACCTGAACCTATGAAAACCAAGTTTATTCTGACAGGTGCTTTAATTTTACTCCTGACCGGTTCGATTTATGGACAGGATAAAAAGCTGAAATTACTGTTTCTGGAATCGGGAATTGATTTCATCAGCTGTGAACAGCCCGAGAAGGACTATATAAGGGCAGATGTTGACCCTTATTATTACGACTTTGTTTCGGATCATATCAGAAGTTTGTTGTATAATGAATACTTTGGTGTGAAATTCGAGTATCGTCTGGTAAAAAACCTTCTGGGTGTTTCAGGCGGTATGCGATACAACAGGATGGTAAGCTCGATAGGAAAAACTGACTACTGGACTGAATCACCTGATTTTTTCTATGTCAACTTTTGGAGCGATGGTACCAGTACTGAATATGCTAAAGTTCTGGAAATAAACCAGAAATCTGATTATATCGGTATCCCTGTTGAGCTCAGAATCTATCCATATAAGGATTATCCGGTCAATGTCTATTTTAAGGCAGGTGGATCTTTCAATCTGCTAGTACGATCGCAGACTAACCTGGTTTTTCAGGACGAAACTATGAATCCATATGAGCGGAATGTCGCTTCAATAATTGAAAAGCCTTCGTCTTATTTTGCTTCTTTTCATCTGGGAATTGGTCTTAAAATCGGTAAGCTGACAAAGCCTGGATTCATCCTGGAGGCAAGTATACCTGTCGGTATTGCCACACCGGATAAGGCAACTTTTGTTACGCCCCAGGGAGGTGTTGGTGTTCAATTCATGGTAAGGATTCCACTTAATAAAAAGATTGAGAAATGAAGAAGCTAATATTATTTTTCCCGATTATCATAGTGCTTATTACGGCTGCCTGCAGCGAAGAAACAGAACTAAAAAAATCGGTTTTCATTCCAGATGATGTCTATTCGGATCTTCCGGCATATACAGAATGGGGATACAATACCTTTGGCGCCTATTACGATATGGTTCCGTTTATCTCCAATGAATCCGGAGTTCCTGCAAAGATGATCAACACCGGAGGCAAGACCTCATTTATGCTCAAAGGTCATATGAGTCAGGGGTATTACTATTATTATGATTATAACGATGAGGCATCCCTGATATTCGATTTTTACAGCTTCGATCCACAGGTTTATACCGACCTTATTTCTCTGAATGATTTGACTGTTGACCTTACCGGTTCCACCTGCGGGGTAAGGGTAATAAGGGATACTGCCAATTACGACCTGGATATTCTAAGCGGTACTTTGGTTTTCAAAAGGGCTCAGAACCTGTATGTCGACAAAAAACTGGTCGAAGTGATCCTTTCCGGTACGTTTGAGTTCCAGGCACTGGTTGATGGTGATGAACCGATCAGTGTTACCCTGGGAAGATTCGATGTTGGCATTGGTTATGATAATTTCTTCAGGTACTGAAAAAATAAATTCTTTACATTTATGAAGTTTTAAAAGCAGACTTCAAAATGAAAAGAATCAGCTTCTTCCTGTATTTTGTTTTTCTTACTTGCCTTCTGCAGGCACAATTCAATCCGCCGGCCTCAAAGCTTTTTACGCGGCAGGATACACTTCGCGGATCCATCACACCTGAGAGAGCCTGGTGGGATCTGACATTCTATCATTTGAACATAAAGGTTAATCCTTCTGATTCAACGATATACGGCACAAATACTGTAACATACAGAGTATTAAATAGTTCTGGTATTATGCAGATCGATCTGCAACCACCTCTTGATCTGCTGAAAGCAGAACAGAATGGAAATGTGTTAAGCTTTAAAAGGGAAGGCAATGTCTACAGGATAGCCATGTCGGAGAATCAGGAAGCGGGAAAATACTATTCCCTAATACTGAGTTATGGCGGAAAACCTCATGTTTCGCAGAGGCCGCCATGGGAGGGAGGCATAACATGGAAAAAGGATAAAAACGGCTTGCCGTTCATTGCAAGTTCATGCCAGGGTGACGGTGCTAGTTTATGGTGGCCATGCAAGGATCATATGTATGACGAGCCCGACAGCATGCTGATAAGTGTTACCGTACCATCTAATCTTATTGATGTTTCTAACGGCAGGCTGAGGAGCACAGTAAAGAACAGAAAGGAGAAGACAACAACCTATAACTGGTTTGTAGCCAATCCGATAAATAATTATGGTGTCAATATAAACATAGGTGACTACGTTCATTTCTCAGAAATTTTCAAGGGAGAGAATGGCGATCTCGACTGCAATTATTATATTCTCAGGGATAATCTCGATAAAGCCAAAATTCAGTTTAAACAGGTTCCGATGATGCTGGCAGCATTCGAACACTGGATGGGCCCATATCCTTTCTATGAGGATGGTTACAAACTAGTTGAAGCTCCTTATCTGGGTATGGAGCATCAGAGCTCCGTAACTTATGGCAATGGCTTCAGAAACGGTTACCTGGGAATTGATCAGAGCGGATCAGGCTGGGGTGACAAGTTCGATTTTATAATAGTTCATGAGTCAGGTCATGAATGGTTCGCCAACAGCATAACCTATGAGGATGTTGCCGATATGTGGATACATGAGAGCTTTATCAATTATGCTGAGAATTTATATGTAGAGTATCATTTTGGTAAGGAAGCAGGAACAGATTATGTTCTAGGCACCCGTCGCAACATAAGAAACGACAGACCAATCACTGGCATTTACGATGTAAATTTCAGCGGGTCGGCCGATATGTATTCCAAGGGCGGAGCGATGCTCCATACCCTTCGCCAGATAGTAAACGACGATGAAAAATGGAGAGGTTTACTCAGGGGATTAAGTGAACATTTTTATCATCAGGTTGTAAAGGGTTCACAAATAGAAAATTACATTAGCGAAAAGGCCGGTATGAACCTGAAACCGTTTTTTGATCAATATCTCCGCGATATACGCATTCCGGGGTTTGAATATTATATAAATGGAAGCAAGCTGTCTTTCCGCTGGAACAATTGTGTCCAGGGATTCAATATGCCCGTCAGGCTGTTCGCATCAGGAAAGGCAATCATAGTAAATCCGTCATCGAGATTCACGACAATCGACCTTGGCATGGAAAAGGCAGTCATAACAGTCGATCCGAACTATTATGTGGCGACGTTGAATATGACTGGGAAATAGAGACACAACGGCGCATTGGCAAAAAGCCTCAGAGGTTCTTTCAGTCTTGCCGTTGCACCTCTGTGCCCCTGTGCCTCTGCGCCATTTTTGGCATTATTCTTGCCGTAGCATAAATCACTTTTGTTTTTTCAATTCACCCTTTAAACTATATTTGGCAAATTCAAAATTTTAAAATTCGATATGGCAAGATATATTTTTACAATTCTTCTTACGCTTTTTTATATCAGCATAAGTGCTCAGGATGTCGCTCAGTGGCGTGGACCGAACCGGAATGGCATATATAATGAAAAAGGTCTCATGAAGGCATGGCCCGACGGCGGACCAAAAATGCTTTGGCATTTCGACGGACTTGGCGAAGGTCATACCTCTGCAGCTGTTACCAGCACTGGAATATATATATCCGGCATGACAGAAGGCAGGGGATATATCTTTGCCCTTGATAACAATGGCAACCTGAGATGGAAAAAAGAATACGGACCGGAATGGACTGAAAGTCATTTTGGAGTACGCTCCACCCCGCTTGTAATAAAAGATAAATTATATTTCATAAGCTCATTCGGCAAGATCTTCTGTCTCAACACTCGCAATGGCCAGGTAATCTGGACCGTTGACACATTCAAGGATTATGGCGGAAGAAATATCACTTGGGGTGTTACGGAAAACCTTCTCTATGATGGAGATGTTCTATATTGCGCTCCCGGCGGACGTAATGCCAGCATCATTGCCATTAACAGGAATACAGGGAAGCTCATCTGGAAATGCAAGGGAAAAGCAGAGAAATCGGCTTATTGCTCACCTGTGATGATAAGCCTTCCAAAAAGGAAGGTGCTCGTCACTATGATGGAGACATCAATTCATGGCATAGACGCTGCAACCGGAACATTGCTCTGGAGCTTCAGTCATTCCACCGACCCGTTTGTCAGTCCCAATGTACCGGTCTGTATTGACGGGTATCTTTACTGCACATCAGGTTACGGGCTTGGCGGAGTAATGCTTAAACTGGCCCCCGACGGAAGCAGTGTGACAGAAGTATGGAAAAATGCATTTCTCGATCCCAAGATAGGGGGAGTAGTTGTTCTCAGCGGCAGGATCTATGGAGGGGGCGACAGGAACAGGAAGCTTTTCTGTGTCGATTGGAAAACGGGAAAGGAGATATATTCGCTGCCTCAGCTCGCACCTTGCAATATTATTGCAAACGACGGCCTCTTATATATTTACAGCGAAAGGGGAACTGTCTCACTGGTAGAGCCTAAAACCGACAGCTTCAATATAATAAGCACTTTTAATGTTCCGCTTGGTGCCGGAACACACTGGGCTCATTTGGTAATCAATAATAAGAAGCTCTTTGTAAGACACGGCTCATCGCTGATGGTATACGACATAGCGGCTAAATAGGAGGAGATCCCTCGATTCCGCCCGGAATGTGGATTCTGCTTCTTAATTGCAATAATTAACAATAATTTATTATCTTTATTGTTCCATCTAGGTCTGACAATACTAATTCGTCTCTTTTAATTTTCTAATAAGCATTTAATGGAGAAGAAAAGACAAAAAGCTGAACCATCTGATAACGGGAGCGGCATTGTCGCATCTGATCCTGTTTCCGATCTGAAAAACCAAATATCAGCACTGGAAAGTCAGATGGTTGAGCTGAAGTCTATGCAACAAGCCTGCCTGAATAATGAAAAGCTTTTTACGGATATTCTGTAAACGGTCAGTGAAGGGATCATATATTCAACCCTTGCAGGTAAAGTTCTGTATGCAAACAAATCCTTCGAGGAGATAATAGGCCTGTCAAAAGAGGAAATAGTCGGAAATAATGCCATTGAACTGGCAGAAAGTGCGTTGACCTCTGACAATTTAAAGATGGTTATGCCGCACCTAGAAGATCTCCTTATGGGTAAAAAGGTTAGCCAGTTAGAACTTGAATTCAGGGAAAGAATACTTGAAATAAATACAGATATAAATTCTAAAACCGGGCAGCTCTCTGCAACTTTTCGTGATATTACAGAACGCAAGAGGGCAGAAAAAGAAATTAAGGATAAAAGCCGGGATCTGGCAAAACTGCTTGAGATTTCCATGGAGCTGCTTGAAACGGTCGATAAGAATAAAGTATTTGAGAAAATTGTAAAAGGCATCCCGGGACATACAGGCCTTGAAGCCGGAGCACTATATCTCCTTAATGGCGATGACCTGTATCTCGAAACCTCAAACCCACCGCTTCCTGAGAATTTTCCGGATGAATTCAGGATTGCAGCGCTTGCCAATCATCCTCATATCAAAAAAGCCATAGAAAACCGGACACAAATAATTATCAATGACATTTCAAAAGAGGTACTGACTCCTGAGGAAAAAACTATAGTTGAGATTAGAAATCTCCGATCATTAATTTATATCCCGCTTTTTGCCGGTAAGCATGCAGTCGGAATATTGATCTTTGGAACAATAGGTCTGCTGCACTATTTTTCCGAGGATGAACTTGACATGTGCAGTGCATTATCGAACATTACATCTCTTGCCCTTGAGAACTCCATCCTGGTAAGCAGCCTGACAATTGCCAAGGAAAAAGCAGAGGAGAGCGACAGGCTGAAGACTTCATTCCTGCATAATATTTCGCATGAAATAAGGACCCCGCTGAATGCAATAATAGGCTTCTCTGGATTCCTCGACCAGCCCGATCTGTCTGAAAAAGAGAGGAGGGAATATATCGACATAATTTTCCAGAGCAATAACCAGCTTCTTTCGATAATAAATGACATTCTGAATATCTCTCAGATTGAAACAGGTCAGGTTGTTGTTCGTGAGTCAGCAACTGACCTGAATCATGTTCTGAAAAACCTCCACAGGCAATTTCTTGATGAAGCTCTTAAAGCCGGGCTGGATTTCAGGCTAAACATGCCATTAACAAATGATGACAAAATAATTCTTACCGACGAAAGCAAGCTGATACAGATCTTTAATAATCTTCTCAGCAATGCGATCAAATTCACACACGAGGGATTTGTTGAACTTGGTTACACCAGGATTGGAGAATCTGCCGAGTTTTATGTTCAGGATTCGGGGATCGGAATACCAAAACAGGAACATAAGAAAATATTTGACAGATTTTACCAGGTCGATAAAACAGTATCGCGCCTATACAGCGGAACAGGACTTGGCCTCTCTATATCGAATGCTTATGCAGGATTGCTGGGAGGAGAATTTTCAGTAGCATCCTCTCCCGGCAGGGGATCAAGATTCTCATTCAGGATACCCTGGAAGAAACCGGTCAGCGAGGCCGGATATGTCAATCAGTCTGCTGCGGTTAATATCACCGGATCCCTGAAAAAAACAATCCTTGTGGCTGAGGACGAAGAATCAAATTTTGCCCTTGTCAATGCCATGCTGAAGCCTCATGGTTACAATACCATCAGGGCAAAAAACGGTCAGCTTGCTTTAGACCTCTGCAAATCGAATCCCGAAATCGAGCTGATACTGATGGATATCAAAATGCCGGTAATGGAAGGCTTTGAGGCAACAAGGGAAATCCTGAAGCTCAGACCCAACCTGCCAATCATCGCTCAGACTGCATACTCACATCATTCAGACAGGATCAGGGCACTTGAAACAGGTTGTTCCGACTACCTTGCAAAGCCTTTCGACTGGAAACAGCTTCTGGAAGTTATAGGAAAATATTTAAAGTAGCCATTAAACCACCCCGTCACACCGTTGGTGAGACACCCCTCCTTCGACAAGGAGGGGAGAGTTTTTTTACTTATTTCTTTTCAATCAACACCGGCATTCCGAATCCAATCTTTTCAAGAGGCCTAAGCTGGGTGGCAGCATCTCCAACAACAACCCAGTACATCCGGTCAGGAACAATGAACTTATCCGTAATTGCTTTATGTTCTTCAACAGTCATATCCCTGATGATCTTTTCCTCCTTCTTGATATAATCATCCGGGAATCCGTATTTCGTCATCGTCGAAAGCATGCTTACAAGATCGTTGTTTGTTTCAAAATTCAGTGCGTTTGACCTTATCATGCAGTTCTTTATAAACTGGATGTCCTCTTCTGAAACTCCATTCCTGTATTTCTCCATCTGTTCCTTGAAAATATTGACTGCCTCTAAAGTGGCATCAGACCTGACACTTGATGCAGCAACAAATGGCGCAAGTGATTTCATCTGCTGGAAATCGCTTGATGCTCCGTAGGTAAATCCTTTTTCTTCCCGAAGTATCTGATTGAAAATGCTTGTGAAAGCTCCTCCGAGCCTGTAGTTTATGAATTCAACCTTGGGGAAGTCAGGATTATCCCTGGTAATTGCAGGGTAACCTATATAGATAACCGACTGACGGGAACCAGGAATATCAACAAAATAAATTGTTGATTTTTCCGGTATCGTTGGTGATGGATAATTATTAAATGTGACGTCTTTCGCTTTCCATTCTGTTTCCAGAGGTTTCAGAGCTGCCAGAACCTCTTCCTTTGACACGTTTCCTGCAACCAGGACCTTTGCAATGGTAGGGGAGAAGTTCCTGTCATAATATGATTTCAGGTCTTCAATGGTGATCTTATCAACTGATTCCCTTGTCCCTCTCGTATCGAAACCAAAAATATGATTCTGCCCGTATATCAGTCTGGCGAATGTCTGACTGGCAACACTTCTTGGTTGTGCTTCCGACTGAAGAATATAGTTCTTAGCTCTCGTACTGGCTATCGAGAATTCTGCGGAATCCCATCTCGGTTCAAGAAGAATTTCTTTCATCAGCGAGACTGTCTTGCCGAAGTTCCTTGACAGAGCCGCCGCATCCATGTACATTTCTTCCCTGCCGGCACCCATATAAATATTTGATCCGAGAAGCTCAATCTCCTCTTCAAGTTCTTCCGGTGTTTTGTTTTTGGTACCCTGGGGAAGAACATTTGCAACGAGGCTTGCCACACCGGGTAATTCGGTTTTATCCTGGTATACACCTCCGCTGATCACAAGGCTTATGTTTACGAGGGGAAGTTCTTTATTCTCGATACCGTAAACTTTCAGACCGTTTGGAAGTTCTGCCTTCCAGACCACCGGTGTTTTTACTTCCGGTTCAGTTCCGGCTGGCGGCTCGACACTCCTGTCAAGTGAAGATGGTGTCTTTACAATCTCCTCTTTGGCTGCCTCAGCTATCTCAACCTGGCTTGCTTCATTAATATTTTCTTCCTTGATGTCTGCGGGTACTGAATTTTCTGCTATCGCTTCATTCAATCCTTTCGGTACAAAGCTGGTTACCACATGCGGCTTGTTTTTTATATACTGGTTGTAGACCCTTATGATATCCTCCTTAGTGACAGCCTTGATGTTCTCGATATCTCTTTCAATGAAACCTGGATCATTCAGGAATGTATTGTAAAATGCCAGGTTAAATGCTTTGTAGAGCACACTGTTAAGTCCCTGGTAGAAATTCATTTCGCTGGACGCCTTGATCCTTTCAACATTCTTATCGGTTATTCCGTCTTTCTCGAAACGGGCAAAAGCTTCAAAAACTGCATCTTCAATTTCCTTCAGTGTTTTGCCTTCATTGGCCCTGACAGAGACAGTAAATTCCCCGGTAAGTTCGCTGGGGCTGTTATATGCATCAGCAGAAGCTGTAAGCTCTTTTTCTTTCACCAGCACTTTGTACATTGGAGCCTTTTTGCCTTCTGAAAGTACCTTCGCCAGGAAGTCAAGCGGATACTTATCCCGGTTGTATGATTCAGGAACAGGCCATACCATATTTATCTCAGGCACGTTAGCGAAATTGTCTTCGTGGAACAGCTTTTTGGTTTCTGTCAGAGTAGCCGGCATGGTGCTTCGCGGAGCAACCTCACCATGAGCCTTTATCTCCCCGAAGTACTTGTCAATCAGTATCTTTACCGAATCAGGAGCAAAATCACCAGCTATCACCAGAGTGGCATTATTCGGTCCATAGAAATTAGAGTAGAAGTTCCTGACATCATCCAGGTTTGCATTCCTGAGATCTGCCATGTCCCCGATCACAGTCCAGCTGTAAGGATGACCCTCAGGATAGAGGTTTTTACTTATGACATCTTCAGTAAATCCATAAGGTGAATTATCGACGCTTTGTCTTTTCTCATTCTGGACAACATTCTGCTGTATTGCCATCAAACGGGGCGTTATTGAATTGATGAAGAATCCCATCCTGTCGGATTCCAGCCAGAGAATCTTTTCAAATGCATTTTTCGGGAACAGCTCATAGTACATTGTTATGTCGCGGCCGGTGCCTCCATTATTATTTCCTCCAACACCTTCAATTATCTTGTCAAACCTGCCGGGTTCAACGTTTTCGGAACCGCCAAAAAGAAGATGTTCGAAGAGGTGTGCAAAACCGGTCTTGCCGGGAATCTCCCTGCTTGAACCAACATGATATACTATTGCATATGCCATCATGGGATTGGAATGATCCTCATGCAGGATCACCTGCAATCCGTTGGGCATTGTATACTTTTCATAGCCTATTGAGAGCTTGTCTGCAGCTGGTGTTTTCTTGCATGATGAAACTGACAGCATGATCACCGCAATGGTCATCAGAATGCTTGGGATACGGAATTTATTCATTTTGAAGAGTTTAAAGTTGGTTATGACTTATTTTAAATTCTTGAATTGCGAATTTATAAAATTATCAGCGATTATGAAAGATGGTGTATCATAAGAAAAAATATTAACCGCAGAGGTCGCAAAGTCCCGATAGCCATCGGGATTACGCAAAGGTCGCAAAGAATTATTTATCAACATCTTACTTTGCGTCCTTTGCTTTAACTTTGCGCACTTTACGGTTAAAAGACTTTTGAAACAACCTCAGTTTATTTTTTCTGCTCCTTTACGTGCGACTAAAAGGCAAATCACAAAGAACCTAAGGGAGATTTCAAAAACAATTTTATGTATATTTCACTTCCATTTTAACCTGACTGCATAATGAAAAAAATCGTTACTACTGTTATTCTATTAACAACAGCATTCGCAGGCACAGCACAGCAGAAGCCTTTTCTCAGTGACATCTGGTCCTATATTGAAAATACATCAGTTTTTGAACTGAACCAGGAGGAGTGACATACTCCGCTTATCCCTTACATTTCTGCTGATGAGGCATTGATCAACAACAGGAACAAAGCCTCGTTTTTCCTGTCACTCAATGGAACCTGGAAATTCCATTATTCCGATACACCTGAAGGAGTTCCCCTTGATTTCTTCACTCTGAGTTACAATGACAAAAAATGGGATACGATAAATGTTCCTTCAAACTGGGAGATGCAGGGTTTTGGCGATCCGCTCTTCAGAAACGTCAATCCCCCTTTTAAAGCCAATCCTCCTTATGTACCCCGGGAATATAATCCAGCTGGTTCATACAGAAAGAGCTTCACACTGCCTGCTTCATGGAAGGGGAAAGAGATCTTTCTTCGGATGGAGAAAACTGCATCGGCATCATTTGTATGGTTGAACGGAAATGAAGTTGGCTACAATGAAGGCGCTCAGGAACCCGCCGAATATAATATAACGAGGTATCTTAAACCCGGAAGAAATACTATTGCCGTTATGGTGACAAAATATTCCGATGGCTATTATCTTGAAGACCAGGATTACTGGAGATTGGCAGGGATATTTGGAGATGTTTGGTTATATGCCACCGCGAAGACCCGGATATCTGATTGGTATGCTGTTACCGATCTGGATGAAACTTATACTGATGCCCGTCTTGCAATTGATGCCTTCCTGAAAAACGAATTACCGGAAACTGCAGGAGATATGTCTGTCCGCGCAGTGCTCTACGACCGAGGAAACAAGATCATTGCAAATATGACTTCAGACAAAATAGCTGTTCCTGCCTCCTCCAAAACAACTGTTAAGCTTGCGGCAGAGATTAAAAATCCGGCGAAATGGTCGGCAGAGAAGCCATACCTCTACACCCTCACGATTGAACTTATTGATCAGTCGGGTATGACCATTGAAGCAATAAACGGAAAGATTGGCTTTAAAGAGACTGAAATCCGCAACCAGGTTTTCTATCTTAACGGGAAGCCTGTTAAACTCAATGGAATAAACAGCCATATGCAGCATCCTGTGCTGGGACATGCGATGGATGAAGCCACAATAAGAAAGGATCTGTCCATTCTTAAGCAGTTCAATATCAATTGTGTAAGAACATCACATTACCCTCCGGTAATAAGATACCTCGAGCTTACGGATGAATATGGAATGTACATTATCGACGAAACCGGCGACGAATCACATGCAACGGAATATGTCTCCACCATGAAAGAGTGGGAGGGAATGTACCGTGAAAGAGCGAATAAGATGGTGCTTCGCGACAGGAATCATCCCTGCATTCTTTTCTGGAGTGCCGGCAATGAGAGCGGAGAGGGAGATAATATCTGCGCCGTCATCGATGAAGGAAAAAAACTTGACAGGACCCGGTACTGGATGTATGGCGGAAATGCATTTGCTCAAAAATGTGAAGATATAATCGGACCCCGCTATCCTTCATTACAAACACTTCTGACTGATGTAATGTCTGTTTCTCCGGCTGATGATCCAAGACCCTCTTTCCTCGATGAATATATTGCAGTTACCGGCAATGGAGGCGGGGGACTCGATGATTACTGGGAGATTTTCAATAAATACCCGAGAAGCATGGGCGGTGCCATATGGGATTTCGTGAGCACGGGAATAACCGAAAAAGTGAAGATACTGAAAGATTCTTCGCCAAATAATATTCAGGTTAATGCAATGGGCAGGGCAAAACTTGTTCCTGGAATCATGGGGAAAGGGATAGACCTGAACGGGCATGACCAGTGGGTGGAGGTATATGAGGATGATGCCCTTGAGATCGACGGCGATCAGCTCACACTTTCCTTATGGGTATACCCAAGAACCCTGAGCAGTTTTGCAGGCGCATTGATAACCAAGGGCAATAACCAGTTCGGCATACACCAGGTCGGAAAAGAGTATCTGGAGTTTTATTTAACCACCCGTAGCAGGAAGACAGTAAGAATTCCTCTTCCCGAATACTGGGAGAACAACTGGCATTTTGTGACAGCCAATTACGACGGGAAAGTTATGTTTATTACTATCGATGGAAAGGAGAGTGACAGACAGACTGTTTCAGGCAATATCAGGAACACTCCATTCACTGTCAATATCGGGAGGAATGTCGAGATCCATGGACAAGAAACGGACACATATATATGTGATGCAATAATCGATCAGGCAGCTATTTTTAGAAAGAATATTGAACCGGGCCTATTGAGATCACCTTCTCCCGGGATTAAAAAAGAGGCTGCTCTCTGGCTCGATTTTGAAGAAATTGCCATCGGTGGATATTTCTTCAGCTATGGAATCGGAGCGAGAACTTATGGCTCCATCTGGCCTGACCGCCGGCCACAACCCGAAATGTGGCAGTTTAAGAAAATGGGGCAACCTGTGAAGACTGAACTGATCCCGGAAGCTGCCGGCAAAGTGAGAATTACCAATAAATATCTTTTTACAAACCTTGCCGACCTTCAATCAGAATGGAGTCTGCAGGCTGATAATGAGATAATTGAAAAAGGAGAGTTGAACCTGGATATTAATCCACTTGAATCGGAAATCGTTACTGTACCTTTCCATAAGCCTGCATTAAAGGAGGGAGCTGAGTATCGCCTGATGCTGAGCTTCAGGCAGAAGGAAGAAACAATCTGGGCTGATCCGGAATTCGAGGTTGCCTGGGATCAATTCGATCTTTCATGGCATCGTGAGAACCAGGATATTGATAATGATTTTGTTTCCCCTGCCCAACTTACGGAGGAAACAGATTCTGTTAAAATAACCGGAAATAATTTTACATACACATTCAGCCGGAATTCAGGAATGCTGACCTCAATGGTCATATCCGGCAGGGAGATTATTAAGAGAGGAGCACAGCTGAATGTCTGGAGGGCGCCGCTTGCAAATGAGACTGACGAATGGGGTTACTGGAGATCAAATAATAAGCACATTTCCGACTATAACGGAAAATGGGCTGCTTCTGAATGGTATAACTCCGGACTTGACAGATTACAGATGAAAACCATTTCATTCGACGCCATGGAAGTTGATGATGGGAATGTCGATATATCGGTGGTCAGCGTGGCATCGCTGCCAACTGGAAGAGGAGCCTTCATAAATCTTTACAGGTACCTTATATCAGGATCAGGTGAGATAACTATTAAACACTCAGTGATCCCTGACGGCGATATGCCCTCATGGCTGCCAAGGGTTGGACTCGGTTTGATCCTCACCAAGTCACTTGAAAATGTTGAATGGTATGGAAGAGGTCCTCAGGAGAATTATCCCGACAGAAAAACCGGCTACAGATTAGGTCAGTAGAAGTCGACAGTAGGAGATATGTATGAGCCATACCTGATCCCTCAGGATTATGGTTTGCGTACGGATAACCGCTGGGTAAGACTTACCGACAAAGATGGAATCGGACTCGAATTCTCCGGTGACAAACTTTTCAACTTCAGCGCTCATCCATACTCAGTTGAAAACCTTACCAGGGCACTCTATACTTACCAGCTTCATCCTTTCAACGGAGTAACATTCAACTTCGATTATGCCACAAGCGGTGTTGGCTGCACGGCATTATCGGTATTTACACAATACCAGGTGATGCCGGCCAGATATGACTTTAAAACTACTATTAAACCACTAAAAGGTATGGCTCTCCCTGATAAAGATTCATCAATAAAAGTAAAATAATTAGTTGGCAGTTAGCAGTTGGCAACTTGGAACTTGCAACATTTCTTTATTTTTATCATACATAGCAAACTTAAATTCTAATATACGATACGCCATGGGATACAACAGCCGTCGCGATTTCATCAGGAAATCATTTCTTACAGGAGTGGGACTAATTGCAGTTCCGTCAATTTATAAGGGATCGCTTTATTCTAAGGGATCTGCAAATGACCTGATCCGTTTTGCCCAGATAGGATGTGGCCGCCAGGGGACTGAAGACTTTAAGGGTACAATGAAGCACATCGACCTTTGCAGACTTGTAGCTGTATGCGACCTCGATTCCAGACGCCGCGAAATAGCTAATAACACAATCGAAGAGTTTTACAAAACCCAGGGTGAAACGAATGTTGAGGTGAAGATGTACCATGATTTCCACGAGCTTTTTGCCCGACCCGATATCGACGCAGTCATCGTCAGTGTTCCTGACCAT
>Ga0209450_10000104_pt1 | contig 48305 bp, 46 predicted proteins | sample FrelakmetLWP11LW_FD_187149 | JGI IMG/M metagenome (GOLD analysis project Ga0209450, IMG submission 187149) | Freshwater lake sediment microbial communities from the University of Notre Dame, USA, for methane emissions studies - LWP11 LW (SPAdes)... | ecosystem: Environmental > Aquatic >...
TACCGCGTGACTGACAACGGCCAGCGGATCATGAGTGCGTCGCTGCGCCTGCGCCGCGCCGATGTCAGTAGACTGGTCGCGTGAGAATGTAGTTTGCCAGAAAAACAAGATACAATAGCCTTGCAATACAGAGCAAAACGGATGCGCGCTGGCTTCGGTAGCAGGCGGTCCGGCTGGCGAGGCAGGCGTCGAGGATGCGGTTGAAGAGGTGAATGTCGCCGGCGGCGCAAATGGGTATAATCAGTTTGCGATGGCCATAACCGCTGTCCAGGCTGTTCGCGTTTACGCCGACACTTCCGTGTACGGTGGCGTGTTCGATGGGCAGTTCGCTGATGCGAGCCGCGCGTTCTTCGATCTCGTGCGGCGTGGACGGTTTCATCTGGTCTTGTCGGCACTGGTCAGAACCGAGGTCGCACAGGCTCCGGACCAGGTGCGGGCATTATTGGCGGACTGTGAGCGGCTGGCCGAGGTCGTTGACGCGGGCAATGATGCCATCCGGCTGCGGCGGGCGTATCTGGACGCAGGGATCGTGGGCCCCAAGTGGAATGCCGATGCGCTACACGTGGCCGTAGCGACAGTCAGTAACTGCCGCCTCATCGTGAGTTGGAACTTCCGGCACACCGTCCATTTTCAGAAGATTCCGCTTTACAACGGGATCAATCAGAGTCTGGGGTATGCCCCCATCGCCATCCACTCGCCTGAGGAGGTGATCGCCGATGAGCAATAAGACCTTTGATTGCGTCGAGATGAAGCGCCGGGGCGCTGAATACGTCTACAGCATCACCAAGGACATGACCCCCGAAGAGGAGGTTGAGTTCTGGCGTCAGCGGACCGAGGAACTCCGCCAGGAACAGCGGCGGCTCAAGACTGAACAGAGCGAACCGTCCGCGCCGGCAGCGCCGCCTGTGCCCTGACCAATGCCAGCGGAGTCGCTGATGATAGAAAGTTCCGCTCTACAATGCAGTGAACGTGCTGCATCGACGCGCGGAGTTGGAGATTCGCTCTCCGGCTGAGGTGATCGAAAATGATGAAGACTAAGACCTTCGACTCCGTCGAGATGAAACGGCAAGGCCAACGACGCCTCCACGAACTGCTCAAGGACATGACGGTCCAACAGCAGATCGAGTGGTGGCGCAAGCGCAGCGAGGAGTTCATGCGCGAGCAGGAACGCCTTCGCGCCCAGCGCCCGCCCGCCGCGAGTTCGCCCGCTCCCGCCCGGTAGGCAGCTCACTTCTCCGGTTGTATCTGGCCGATAGGAACCTCCATGGTTCCAATGCGACCCTCCCACGCCGCATTGCACGCCCGCATCGCCTCAGTGCCGCCTTACACCGCCACCTTGCGGACTTACATCGTGTCATGGCGGCCCTGAATCGTCTCGTTGCAGACGGGAAACACGCCGCTGCGCCCCCGCTCAGCCCGTTGCCTGGGTCGCCTGCGAAGCTACAATGTGTAGAACAAGGTGATGAGTGTGACACAAGAATTCCATGTCGTGGTCGAGAAGGATGAAGATGGCTGGTACGTGGCATCCGTGCCCGCCCTTCGAGGGTGCCACACGCAGGCCAAGTCGCTCGATGCGCTGATGAAGCGAATTCGCGAGGCCATCGAGCTATGCTTAGAGGTCGAGGAGCCCACGACCAGCGAATTCATCGGGGTTCAGCGCGTAACGGTGCCCGCGTGAGCACGTTCCCTGCCATCAGTGGCTCTCAACTCATCAAAGCGCTGGGACGGTTGGGCTTCGCACCAAGGGGAGTCATCATTTTTTGCGCCACGCCGAACGCACGCACGTTCGCATTCGCAATGTCTTACACGACCCAATAAGAAGCTCCACACCATGTTGAAACCGCATGAAGATGCCTATGGGCAGATGATCTGGGACCAGTTCCACGGGAAGCGGCCCGTCGAGATTGTCGAGCGTGACGATGGCCGGATTGACACATCGGGGGGACCGCCGGCGTACTTCGCCGAGTTCGCAGACTGGCCGGCACACCGGCGCCGGGCCATGAAGTTCGTTCGCGGCCGGGTGCTGGATGTGGGCTGCGGCGCGGGCCGGTGTTGTCTGTACCTGCAAGGGCGCGGCCATCAGGTGACCGGCATTGATGTGTCACCACTCGCCATCAAGACCTGCCGGGCGCGCGGTGTGAAAGACGCGCGGGTGCTGCTGTTCGCGCAGGTCAACCGGCGGTTGGGCACATTCGACACCATCCTGATGATGGGAAACAACTTCGGCCTGTTTGGCAACTGTCCGCGGGCACGCTGGCTATTGCGACGGCTCCACGGGTTGACCTCGCCTCAAGCCCGTATCGTGGCGGAGACACTCGACGTCCATCAGACTGACAATCCGGACCATCTCTCCTACACCCGCTGGAATTGCCGGCGCGGACGAATGCCCGGCCAGATTCGGCTGCGGGTCCGCTATGGCAACCTGCGGACGCCGTGGTTCGACTACCTGATGGTCTCCAAACGCGAGTTGGCGGAGTTGCTTCGTGGCACCGGCTGGCAGGTGGAGCGGCACTTGGATTCCCAAGACCCACAGTATGTCGCCGTGATCAGGAAGGTGGCCGGCCGATGAAGAAGAACCACATCCGACCCATCGCCATCTGCCTGTTCCGCAACGGCAATCGCATCCTCGTCAGCGACGGCATTGATCCTGAGACGGGCAGCCCGTATTGCCGGCCGCTCGGCGGGAGCATCGAGTTTGGCGAACGGGCGCGCGAGGCCGTCGTGCGCGAGATCCGCGAGGAACTCGGCGTCGAGATTCGCGAGGTCCGCCTGCTCGGCGTGCTCGAAAACCTGTTCACGCTCGACGGGCAGCAGGGACACGAGGTCGTGTTCGTCTTTGACGCGCGGTTCGCGGACGAATCGCTCTACGCTCGCGCCACGCTCCCGTTTCACGAAGCCGGCTGGGCCAGTGGCGAGGCCCGCTGGCTGGACCTTACCCAGGAACGCGAACGGCTGGTGCCGGAAGGCCTGAGGGAGTTCGTGCCGCCGGCGTCCGGCTGCCGGCCGTTGGCGCGCGAGGATCACGAGGCGGTGCGGACCATCGGCCGGGCGTTACCGGCGTGGTTCACGCCGCGCGGACAGGAGATGATCGCCAGAGACATCCAGTGGCAAGCCGGCTTCGTGACTTGTGCCGGCCCTGACTTGACCGGGTTCGTGACCTACTACGTGCATCAAGGCCGCGGACATGTCGGCTGGATCGGCGTACGTCCCGACCGGCAGCGTCGCGGTGTGGGTCGGCGGCTGATCGAGCAGGTGGCTGCCACGCTGCACGCGGCCGGCATCGACGAGCTGGAGGTCCACACCCTTGGCGATGCCGTCGACTATCCGCCGTATGAAGCCACGCGGCAGTTCTACCGGGCGCTCGGCTTCGCCGTGGTGCGGCGGATCGCGCACCCGGACAACCCGGAGTGCGAGGAGGAAATCGTGCTGGTGAAACAACTACAGTAGGAATGCGCACCGGGTGATGCAGTTCTACGAACGCGCGGGGTTCCGAAGCTGGTACGTGCAGATGTACCAGAGGCTGAAGGTATGATGTCGAAGGATGCGGACGGATGGATGGTGGGGCCAGCGGCGTTTGGGCCCGCGTATCGCTTCATGCTGGAGCATGACTGCCATGCGGCCGGCTCGGTGGACCGCGAAATCGCCAGGTCGTTGGTGCGGCTCACTCCGGGATCGGTGGATCGCCTTTACCACGACTTCACTCCCTTGCGTATCAGTTACCGGGCCGGCACGCGCCCCGTCCTGGAGGCTATCGTGCAGGAGTTACAGGCCGGCGGGAGCCATCAGCTTCTGGTCAGACTCGCGGAGTTCGGCGGTGGAATGAGCCGGCGGGCACCACAACGACTGGATGACATGGTGTTCGGCGGCACCGAGGAACAGATCATCGCGCGCGGGTCGGACTGGTGCACCGATGTGGCCCGGGTTATCTGTGCGCTGGCTCAGGTTGCCGGGGTGCCGGCGCGGCTGGCGAACCTGTTCGATCTCGGTCAGGCCTACAGCGGCCACGTGATTGTCGAACTATTCCACAGCGGCCATTGGGGCGCGCTGGATGCACTCAACGGCGTGGTGTATCGGCAGCCAAACGGCGCGCCAGCCTCGGTCTGGACGCTGATGCAGACCCCAGCCCTGGTGAGCGCGCACGGACAGTCCGCGGCGCAGTTTGGGGCCGCCGGTACTGCGAACTATTTCGTCTGGGATTCGGACAGTTTCGATTACACGACGAGTCGCTTGAACGACTACTGTCGGTCCATTCTCGAGCAAGCCGAGCGCGGCTGGCCGGGGGACCTGCGCTGGTTGCATGGCGAGGACAAGCTGGTCGAGTAGGTAAGGTGGGTGGTGCGGCGCCCACCACTCCCAAGGCGCTGAGCCCGTGCCAGCTCGCTTACTCCCCCGCCCACTGCGCGCCAACAAAGCGGTGGGCGGTGTATTGTTTACCCGACCAGGTTCCTCCCGCTCCCACGGCTCCAAGCACTGGCACGTCGCTGACCTTCATGGGTTGAATCTTGCCCATCGTTTGGCCTCACCTTGTGGACCAGCCGCTGCGACCGCTGGCAAGCCGGTACGCTGTCACCGTCACAGTGCGATCACGAGGGACAGGCTTTCTTCTTGCGATACAGGCCAAACCGCTCAAGTCGCTCCAGCAAAATTCTCCAGCATTTTCAGCCCTATTTGCTGGCTCTTCTCCGGGTGGAACTGGGTGGCCATGACGTTGTCGCGCCAGATGCTGGACACAAACGGACGCCCATAGTCCGTGGTGGTGGCGATGACGCTCGGGTCGGCCGGCTGCACGTGATAGCTGTGCACGAAATAAACGCTGGGCCTGGCAGGCAGATTTGCAAACAGCGGCGCCTCCCGCAGGACCTGGAGCTGGTTCCAGCCCATGTGGGGGACCTTTAAGCCAAAGCTCTGGTCCACGTCAAAGCGCACGCAGGCCCCGCGCAGGATGCCCAGCCCCCGGTGCTGGCCGTCCTCATAGCCCACATCAAACAGAAGCTGAAGGCCCAGGCAGATGCCCAGGAAAGGCCGGCCGCTGTCGATCAGGCGGCGGATGGACTGGTCCAGGCCGTTTTGACGTAGTGCGGCGGCCGCATCGGCAAACGCGCCCACGCCTGGCAAGACCAGCTTCGAACAGCGGTCCACCTGCTCCGCGGTGGTGATGACCACAGCGCGTGCCCCCACGTGCTCGAAGGCTTTTTGCACCGAGCGCAAGTTGCCCATGCCATAGTCGAGGATGCCAATCATCGGAGGCTGGCCGCGGCTGCCGGCGGGTCTCACCTCACCGCAGCACGACCACGATTTCCACGCGGCGGCTGGCCTGGTCGCTGGACTTGGGCCGGGTTTCGCCAAAGCCCGTGGTGGCGATGCGGTCGGCCTTCACACCCTTCTGGATCAGGTAGCGGCTGACCATGGCCGCGCGCTCCAGCGACAGGTCAAGATTGTCCAGCCACTTGTCCTTGGTGGCGCGGATGGGGTTCTTGTCGGTGTGGCCTTCGACGCGCACGGCCTTACCGCCGTATTGGCCCTTAAGGGCCGCGACCACCTTGTCCAGCGTCGCCTGGGCCGAGGCCTTGAGGTCGGCGCTGCCGGCGTCGAACAGCACATCGCTGGCGACATTGACCGTCAACGTGCCGGCCTTGGGATCGTAGGTGGTGCTCAGGCCGTCGATGCCCGGTGTCGGCGCGGCAACGGCCGAGGGCTGGGTGGCCGCCTCTCTGGCCTGGGCCAGTTCACGATCCCTGGCCGCCAGCATCATCTCCAGTTGTTTGACGCGGGTATCGTCGGCCGGGGCCGCGGTCTTCTGCTGGCGCAGCTTGTTCAGTTCGGACTGCAGTTCTTGGTTTTGTGCGTGGAGCTGGCGGTTCTGCTCGTAGACCTGGTTCTGACAACCCAGGCAGATGAGGCACAAGGCTCCGATTCCCAGCAGCGTCGACGGTGTGCGCATGGCGAGTTCCTTTCCAGGTAAGAGAGGTGTGGCCATGCTAAGCCAACGGCGCAAACGGTCAAGTGCCCGCCGGACCGCCCGGCGGCGGCGGGGTGGGGGCGGTGGTCTTGTGCTGGATCATGGCCGCCTTGCGCTTGATCTGCTCCATTTCGCGGGCCAGCCGCTCGGCGCGGGCCCGCTGGCGATATTGGCGAATCTGGCGCAGGGTCTTCAGCACGGTGCGCGCCAGCAGGGCGGCCAGCACGCCGGCGCCAAAGGTCACCAGGATCAGTACCAGCTTGGAAGTGTGGGCCTCGTGCTTGAAGAAGTACCAGACCGTCACTGGCTGATCGCTGTTGTTCAGCACGAACAGGACCACATACGCCAGGACCAGCAGCCCCACGATCGTCTTGGTCCAGACCTTGATTCTTGTCCACAGGTCGTTCATGGCTTTCCTTTGTCAGAACCCGAAGCGCGTCGGCTGGCTGTCGCTGCCGGCCGCCGTGTATTCTACTGGCCGGCCAGCAGTTGTCGCAGTCCGCTCAGACCCGGCGCCAGGTATTGGGCAATCGGGCAGTAAACCAGCATGACCGCCGCCGTGGCCAGGCTCAGATAGGGTCCATAGGGTATCTGGCGTCGGCGGTGCGTCAGCCAGCCGTAAATTCCCACGACCAGTCCGGCGAACGGCGCCAGGAAGAAGGCCACCGTGGCTGCCCCGGCGCCGATGCAGGCCCCCACGCCGAACATCAGATGGACATCGCCCAGGCCCATGGCTTCGCGCCCGAACGCCATCGAGCCAAGAATCCGTGCCAGCCACACCACCAAGGCGCCTACCATGGCCCCCAGCACGGCGCCCAGGGCGCCGCTGACCCAGCGGGTGCGGGCCAGATCCGTCCACACCTCGCGCACGGCGGGCACAAACTCCGTCAGCGCCAGCGCTATAGCCGCGGCGATCAGCGGCGGCATGAGAAACAAAATCTCCTTGCGCATCTCGCCGCGAATCTGCGCTGGCGTGTAGTGGTGGAGAGGCGCCGGCGCCTCGGTGCCCAAGGCCTTGGCCTCGGTCGCCGCCCGATCGTGTGCGGCCTGGTCGATCTCCAGCGCCGATTCCCCGGCCGCGAAACTGACCGGCAGCCAACCCAGCCGCAAGAGCAGCAGGCTCACCAGCAATCCCACCAGGGCGCCGGCCGCCAGCGCCGCGCCAATGCCGGGCCGGCCCTGCTCCAGCAGGTTCAGCGCCCCGGGACGCTGCGGTGTGTCCCACAGGCCGTGCACGACCACACCCACGCCTGCCAGCAGCCACGGCAGCCTGACGGGGATGATGTACCAGCGGGCATCAATGGCCGTGATCACCAGCAGGGCGCACAGCACGAACATATACAGGCCATAGATCGGCCAGTCATCCTGGATGGAACCGGGCATGCGCGGCTGCTGGGTGAGGCGCCCAAAGAAGTCGATGCTGCGCAGGGCCTCCGGGGCGCAGGGGCCGACATGGGCCATGAAGAACATGACATAATAACAGACGAACAAGCCGCCGGTCAGGGCTTCGACCAGGGGGTATTGAATCGAGATGGGCTGCCGGCAATAGCGGCAGCGGCCGCGCAGCAGAATCCAGCCCAGCACGGGGATGTTGTCGTACCACGCCAAGCCATGCCCGCACTTGGGACAATGCGACGGCGGAGAACTGATCGCCGCCAGCCAGGCGAAGCGCCGCCCGGTTTCCTCCAGCGGAAAGCGGCCGATGACCACGTTCAGAAAGCTGCCCACGCTGGCACCCAGGGCAAACAGAAAGAGGATGTAAAACCAGTGGGGCATGGGTCAGATCATCCGCGCCAGCCGGCCCACGGCTTCCTGGGGCGTTAGATTCGTGACATCCAGTTCGGCCTGACAGAGGGCGCGATAGAGGGGCTCTCGCTGCTCGAGCAGGGCGCGAATTTCCTCGATGCCGCCGCCATGGGCAGTCAGGCTGGGGCGCATGGCCCCGCTGGCCGGATCAGCCTGGATGCGCCGCAGCAGTTCCGGCGCCTCGCAGCGCAGATAGATCACTTTCACGTTCTCTTGTTTCAGCAGTTGCTGGTTGGCCGGACGCACCACGGCGCCGCCGCCCACGGCCAGGATCTGCTCGTCGGCCGCCAGGGCGCGGCCCAGGGCCGCGCTCTCCAGGTCACGGAAGGTGTTTTCGCCCTGGGTGGCGAAGATTTCGCTGATAGGCCGGCCCGCTTCGGCGACGATCTGCTGATCCAGGTCCACGAACGGGCGCCAGAGCTGCGAAGCCAGCAGCCGGCCGATGGTGCTCTTGCCGCTGCCGCGATATCCCACCAGCACGACGTTCATGCCAGAACATTATCGGCAAAGCCGGCGGGTGTATATGCCAGGGGGTCGCCCGCCTTACGTTCGGCTTGGCCATCGCTATAATGCCGACCTTATGGCCCAGTTGAAGTACAAGCGCATTTTGCTCAAGATCAGCGGCGAGGGGTTATGTCAGGAGGGGGGCTTTGGAATCGAGCCGGCCGATCTTGAGGGCATTGCCCGTCAGTGCGCGGAGGTCGGCAAGATGGGGGTGCAACTGGCGATCGTCGTCGGCGGGGGCAATTTCATCCGCGGAGCCACCTTCGCCGGCACCGGCCACATTCCCCGCGCCACCGCCGATTACATGGGGATGCTCGCCACCGTCATCAATGCGCTGGCGCTGCAGGAAACCATGGAAAAGCTCGGCCAGCCCACGCGCGTCCTCTCGGCGCTGAGCGTCCACAGCGTGTGCGAGCCGTTCATCCGCCGCCGCGCCGTGCGCCACCTGGAAAAAGGCCGCTGCATCATCCTGGCCGCCGGCACCGGCAACCCCTTCTTCACCACCGACACCGCCGCGGCCTTGCGGGCCACGGAAATCCAGGCCGACGTGCTGCTGAAGGCCACGAAGGTGGATGGCATTTACTCGGCCGACCCCAAGAAAAATGCCGATGCACGGCTGTATACGCAGATCAGCTATGAGCAGGTCCACCGCGAGCAGTTGCGGGTGATGGACCTGACGGCCATTACTTTGCTCATGGAGCGCAAGCTGCCCCTGGTGGTCTTCAACCTCAAGGTGCCCGGCAACATCGCCCGCGTGGTGCGCGGCGAAAACATCGGCACGTGTATCGTGCCCCAGTGAGGTTGGCGCCCGGCCGGGGGCTTGCGACCACCCTATTTGGGAGAACCGCCATGCCCGTCGATGACATTCTGCTGGATTGCGAAGAGCACATGGACAAGACCGTGGAGCACCTGCGCAGCGAGTTGCGCGGCATCCGCACCGGCCGGGCCTCGCCAGCCCTGGTCGAGCACCTCAAGGTGGACTACTACGGCACGCCCACGGACCTGCGCTCCATTGCGGCCATCGCGGTTCCCGAGGCCACCCAGATCCTCATCAAGCCCTTCAGCCCCCAGGACCTCAAGGCCATCGAGCGGGCCATCAACGAGAGCAATCTGGGCTTGACGCCGCACAGCGACGGCAAACAGGTACGCCTGAGCCTGCCGCCCTTGTCGCAGGAGCGCCGCCAGCAGCTTGCCGGCCAGTGCAAGAAGCTGGCCGAAGAGTCCAAGATTGCCATCCGCAGCGCCCGCCGCGACGCCAACAAGCTGCTGGAGACCGAGCAGAAGGGCGGCGTCCTGACCGAGGACGAGGAAACCGCCGGCAAGGAGCAGGTCCAGGAACTGACCAAGACCTACGAGACCAAGGTCGACGAGGTCGTGGAACACAAGCGCAAAGAGATCATGGAACAGTGAGCCAAAGGCTTCATAGGATTAGCCATGGGCAAAGGCCTGGGGAAAATCCTGGTGCTGTTTGGAACCCTGGCGGCCGGCTGCGCGGTGCTGGGGCGCAGCAGCGCCCGGCGCTGGATCAACAGCTTCCACTTGCGGGCCGCCGGCTTTGCCGAGCATCTACCCCCGGCGCTGGCCGCCCATTTTGAACTTTTGTGCCGGGCCCTGCGCGGGCTGAGCAAGTCCCAGGTCAGGGCGGCGCTGGGGCGCCCTGCCTCCGAGGCCGCCCTGGAGCCGGCCGCGCCCGGCTCCGAGGGCCATACCTGGTATTACCCGCTGGACCTGCGGCGTCGCGTGGCTTTGGCGATCACCTTTGGTCAGAATAACGTGCTGCGCGTGGAATGGATTCGCGGCCCCGCCTAGCGGCCGTGGACGATCCGGCGCCGCGGTGAAGACTAAAACCGCATGCAACTGTTTCGTGAATTGCCGGGGGAATACTACGCGGCCAGCACCGCCATTCTCACCGGCGACCTGGTCGTCGGTCGCCATGCCAGCTTCTGGTTCGGCAGCGTCGTGCGCGGCGATCTGGCGCGCATCACCCTCGGCCAGCGCGTCAATGTCCAGGACCAGGTCATCATCCACTGCGACGTGGGGGTGCCCATCGTCATCGAGGATGACGTGAGCATCGGCCATCGCGCGGTCATTCACGGTCACTACGTTGGCGCCGGCTCCTTGATTGGGATCGGGGCCGTGTTGCTGAGCCACAGCCGCATCGGTCGCAACTGCCTGGTGGCGGCGGGCGCGGTGGTTCCGCCGGAGTTGGTGATCCCCGATAACAGCGTGGTCATGGGCGTGCCGGGGCGCATCGTGCGCAGCGTCAGCATTGACGAGTTGAACCATATGCAGCGGCTGCCGTCGCACTACGTGCAACTGGCCCAGCGTTATCTGCGGGGGGCGGTCAGTGTCAGGGAATCAGCGCCTTGAGCTGGCGCACCAGGTCCTCGCCGCGGACCGGCTTGCTGAAAAAGTACGTGGCCCCTGCGGCTGCGAGGGAATTGACCACTTCCATCGACGTATCCCCGCTGAGCACCACGATGGGCCGGTCCGGTCCCAGATGCTGGCGCAAATGCCGTGAAAGCAGCAGTCCGTTGAAATCCGGCAGATGCACATCGACCAGCACCGCGTCGGGGATGCACTGCCGGGCATAGTCCAAGGCCGGGTGGCCGCGGTGAAAAACCACCGGCTGAAAGCCCGCGTGCTGCAGGAGCTTGGACAACGGGCGGGCTACGGTGGGATTATCCTCGACAATCAGGACCCGCGGGCGATGCTCGCCGGCCGGTGACGGCTGATGATTTTCCTGGGCTTGGGACACGTCCGCAGTCTAGCGTTCGGCCTGCCGGGCGCGAACGGGCTTTGTTGATTCGCCCCGACCCAGGCGCCCTGCCGGGACGAATGTGCAGGGCGGCGCGTCGGCCGGCCGATAAAACCCACACGCGGGACACTGCGGGCATGGAACGAGTAATTGTCGGGTCGCGTGAATTTTGTTTGCAAGCGCCCGGCTGTTCGTTTAGACTCCCCCGTCGGTCGGGCTGGACAAGGGCCCGGCTCGGACGCCCGCAGAGCCAGTGTTTAGCACCAATGACGTACAGCAGGCCGGTTCTCCCGCGCATGCCTCAAACCTTCAGGAGAGACCCGTGATGTCAGATCGTCAGAACACCCAGCGTAGTGGTATTGGCGGCCAACAGCGTACGCGCCGCGGCATGGCAGCCCTCGCCTTGGCCGTCGGCATCGTCGCTCCAACTCTGCTTGAAGGTCCGCAAGGCCAGCCGTCGGGCGCGGCCTTCGCCCAGGAAGCGGCGCGTCCCGCCGACGCTCAGCTCCTGCAGCAGGGCGCCGCCCAGTATGCCAAGGGACAGTACGAGGAAGCCCAGGCGACCCTGGGCCAGATCAAGAGCGAAGCGCTCTCCCCGGCCGATCAGAAGAAGCTCCAGGAGCTGCTGGGTCAGGTCGAGGGCTCTTTGGCTCAGCGCAAGGCCGCCCGCGCCGAGTTCGAGCAGGGCGAGGCCGCCCTGGCCCAGAAGAGTTTTGCCCAGGCCGCCACGCATTACCGCGCCGCCCTGAACAACCCGGCGGCCGACGCGGCCACCCGGACCAAGGCCCAGACGCAGTTGGCGCTGGCCGAAGCGTCCAATCCCGCCGCGCGCCAGGACCTGAAGAAGGTCTATGAGCAGGGCGTGGCCCAATATCGCGCCGGCGACTTTGCCAGCGCTCGCAAGAACCTGACCCTCGCCCGCGACGGCGGCTATAAGGCCGGGCTCTTTGATCCCGATCCGGGCACCCTCCTGGCCCGCATGGATCGCGAGGAAAAGGAAAAAGCCGACCAGGCCGAGCAGGCCAAGAAAGACGCCGCCGAAAAGGCTGTCCGCGAAGCCGCCGAAACCAAGGCCCGCGAGGAAGAAGGCATCCGCAAGGGCAAGCTGGCCGAGGCCGAGAAAGCCTACGACCAGGCCCGCGAGCAGTACCGCAAGGGCGACTGGATCGCGGCCCGTAAGAATTTTGAGATTGCCAAGGCGGCCGGCGTCAAGGGCGGTTTGTTCCAGGATTCGCCCCAGACCTACCTGGCCCGCATGGACCGCAAGGAACAAGCCGACGCCCAGCGCCAGCAGCGCGAGCAGTCGCTGGCCGCGCAGGCAGGCGTCACCCCCCAGGAGGTTCGGGCCTCGGGTGTGGCCGCCACGCCCGCTGACGTCAAGCCGGTAGCGGCCACCGCCGCGGTAGCCGCCGACGACGCGGCCGTCCGCGAGTTGCGCACCACGCGTATGCTCCGCGACGCCCGCCGCCAGCAGGATTTGTACACCTCCGGCGCCCTGACCAAGCAGGCCGAGGAAGTGGAAAAGGCCGGCAAGCTGGCCGATGCCGCGGCGCTGTATGCCGAGGCGGCCCGCCTCGACCCCGACAACCAGGCCGCCCGCCAGGGCAAGGACCGCATCGAGACCCGCCTGGGCGGCCGCGCCCCCGGCGCCACCACCATGGACGTGCAGATGGCCCGCATCCGCACGGTCCGCGAGTATACCTTCTGGGCCGTCGACCAGGCCATCACCGAGGCCCGCAATGCCGTGGCCGGCAAGAATTTTGGCGGGGCCCAGGAAGCCATCGAGCGGGCCCGCGTGATCCGCGACTCCAACGCCCAATACCTGGGTAATGACGAATTGGCCCAGCTCAACGCCACCATCACCAACGTGCAGGCGACGCTGGATACCACGCGCGAGCAGGAGACCCGCACGCGCAACATGGAAGCCTCCGAGAAGGCCCGTCTTGAGCAGGAAGCGCGCGACCGTCGCATCCGCGAAGAGAAGCGCCGCACCGTGCAGATCCTGGTGGACAACGCCAAGACGCTGGTGCTGGACGGCAAATACGAAGAGGCCCTGAAGGTCGTCAACCAGATCCTGGACCTGGACCCGCGCAACGAATACGCCAACGGCGTGAAGATCCTTCTGGAGGACCGGGCCCTGCTGGATCAGCAGAAGCGCTACCGCGAGCAGCAGCAGCGCCAGATGGCCTTGCACCTCAACGAAGCCGAAGAAAAGAAGATTCCCTACAACGACATCATGCGGTATCCGGACAACTGGCCGGAAATCAGCCGCTTGCGCGACGAGGAAGTGCGCCAGGAGCGCCACGGCTCGGCGGCCGATGAGGCCACGCAGGCTTTGCTCAACCGCGTGCTGCCCGAGATCAAGTTCGACCAGGTGGCCTTTAAGGACGTGGTCGATTTCCTGCGCGACATCACCGGGGCCAACGTCTTTGTCAACTGGCGCGCCCTGGAGGCCGCCGGCGTGGACAAGAACGCCCCCATCACCGCCCGCCTTCGCAACATCAAGTTCTCCAAGGCCCTGAGCACCGTGCTTTCGGAAGTCGCCGGCGGCCAGCAGAAGCTGGGCTACTCGATTGAAGAAAGCGTCATCACCATCTCCACCAACGACGAACTGAACAAGAACACGCTGACGCGCGTTTACGACATCCGCGACCTGGTGGTGCCCCTGTCGGACTTCCAGAGCAATGTCGATTTCAGCCTGACCAGCCGCCAGAATCAGAATCAGTATGGTACCGGCGGTGTCGGCGGTGTCGGCGGCGTGGGCGGTGGTGTGGGTGGGGCGGCTGGCGGCGGCTGGGGCCGCCTGGGCGGCGGCGGCAACGTGGGCGGTGCTGGAAACGTCGGCGGCGCAGGTGGCGGCACAGGTGAAGGAGCGGCCAGCGAGACCGGTCGCACCCGCCAGGAACTGACCACCGACATCCTCACTCTCATCCGCGAGACGGTGGCCCCCGATAGCTGGCGCGAAGCCGGCGGCGCGGTCGGAGCCATCAAAGAGCTTAACGGCCAGCTCATCGTGACCCAGACCGGCGAGAACCATCAGAAGCTGATGGCCTTGCTGGAACAGCTTCGCGAGCTGCGGGCCATCCAGGTGACCGTCGAAACACGCTTCCTGACCGTGCAGCGAAACTTCCTGGAAGATGTTGGCCTGGACCTGGACTTCTTCTTTAACATCAAGAACCCCAACAATTTCACGCCCATCAGCGTCAGCCAGAACTCGGTGGGCTTCACCGGCAGCCCGAGCAACGGCGTGCCGGGTAGCATTGGCGGCGTCAGCTCCTTCAGCCCATCGCTGACCGTCGGCGGTCCGGTGCCGGGCGTCTCGGGGACGTTCCTGGATGCCTTCCAGGTCAACTTCCTCCTGCGGGCCACTCAGGCCCAGAGCACCAGCACCCTGGTCACTGCCCCGCGCGTGACGCTGTTCAACGGCCAGCGGGCCTACATGATGGTCGCCACGCAGCAGTCCTACGTCAGCAACCTCACCCCCGTGGTGGGCGCTGAGGCGTCCGCCTTCGCCCCGACGGTGGACACCGTCGAGAGCGGTGTGCTGCTGGACGTGCAGGCCACCGTATCGGCTGACCGCAAATACGTCACCCTGACGTTACGTCCGCAGCTCTCGAACCTGATCGGGTTCTTTACCTACCAGTTCCAAGGCGCCAGCACCAGCCAGCCCAATAACAATAATGGCGGCGGCGGCGGCGGCACCGGCACCGGCGACGGCAATATCATCATCAACGAGGACGGTGGCGGCGCCGGCGTCTCGGGCAGTCTCCAGCAGCCGCAAATCCAGATCACCGAGGTGCGCACCACCGTGAACGTGCCCGACGGCGGCACGCTGCTGCTGGGAGGCCAGACCATTGCCGGCGAGATCGAACGTGAGCAGGGCGTGCCCATTCTGTCCAAGATCCCATTCCTCAAGCGGCTGTTTACCAACCGCTCGATGGCCAAGGATGAGCAGATTCTGCTGATCCTGGTCAAGCCGACGATTCTTATTCAGCGCGAGGTGGAGGCGAAGGCCTTCCCGACGCTCAGCAGCAAGAGCTGAAGAGCGTATCCAAGGCCGGCGATTCTGCGCTCCGGAGCCCCGCGGCTCCGGAGCTTTTTTATGATGGTTCCGCGGCACCAAACCCGCAGCCCCGCACAGACGACCGCCGTCGCCCGGCGCCTGGCGGCCGACCTGCGCCCCGGCGACTGCATCGCCCTGTATGGTGAGCTTGGCGCCGGCAAGACGCATTTCGTGCGCGCCTTGGTGGAAGCCTTGGGCGGACAGGGGCGCGACGTGAGCAGCCCCACCTTCGTGCTGCTGCACGTGTATCCGACGCCGAAGATGACGGTCTATCACCTGGATGCCTATCGCGTCGGCGGGGCCGAAGACCTGGCGGCCATCGGCTTCAGCGAACTCTTGGAGCAGGGCGGCCTGGTGGTCGTGGAATGGGCCGATCGCGTGGAGTCGATCCTGCCGGCCAACCGTCTGAACGTGCGCCTGGACATCCTGGGCCCGCGCCGCCGAGACATCAGCATCGGCTAGGGGACAGGAGCCAGGTGCTAGAAAGAAACAATGTAGCCCAGCCGAGGGTCCAGAGTTCGGACCCTGCGCGAGATGACACGGAAAACGTAGGGTCCGCCGGGCCGCAACCCCAGCAGCCCTCCCGCCCGCTAATCCTTCTTCTTTTTCTTCTGCAGTTGCTTCTCGCGCTCCACGTCATTGACCAGTTGCTGGCGGGCTTGCTTCTGGTCTTCGTGAACGGCCGGGGTCAGGCAGCTTCGCGGCAGGGCGGCCAGGATCTTCTGGGCCCCCTCCAGGCTCTTGTCGCTGGGCATGCGCTTGCCCAGGTCGATGGAATATTTCTGCAAGGCCGCAAACTCCTCGGGCGGCGCCACATTGGGCCGTCGCCAACTGCGAGCCTGCGGGGGCAGCTCGGCAGCGCGCTGGTCCGCGGTCGCCTTGCGGCTCTTGAGCGAGGGATGATCGCTGAGGAATTCCGGGCCCTTATCATAGCCCATGTCCACCATGCGCTGGAAGAAATCGCCAAAGCGCCTGGGGTCCCAGCCGGCGCGGGTATAGAAATCGAAGCCCATCTCGTCGGCCTCGCCCTCGTCGCCGCGCGTAAACCCCATGCCGATGAACTTGCCGGCCACCAGTCCAGCGCCCAGGAAAGCCAGGCCATATTCCTTGCCGTGATCCTTACCGCCCAGGGCATAGCCGGCGGCGCCCAGCGCCGCGGCCCCGCCGAACATGGCGTATTGGCGGTTCATGCCCTTGTGCACGTGCCGGCCGTAAACGTGGGCATATTCGTGGGCGACGACGGCGGCCAGCTCATCCTCGGTCTTACAGGTCTGGAAGAGCTTGGTGTAGATGTACATGTGCTCGCCGCCGGTGGTAAAGGCGTTGAGCGTCTGGCTGTTGACGAAGTGGAACTGCATGCGGCTCTGGAACATCCACTTGGGGTCCTCGGAGCGGTGGGCGTCCGGGCCGTAGTGGGCGCGATCCATCTCCTGGGCCACGTCGATGATGCGCTGGCCCATGCGCTGCAGGTAGTTGGCCAGGCGGGCATCGGTGATCACGGCGGGCTTGAGTCCACCGTGCATGTTGTTGGCCTGATCGATGATCTGGCGGTCGGAGGCGCAGCCGCCGGCCCACAGCAACGTCACCAGCAGCAGAGCGAATCGTTTGAGTTTCATAGCGCACCTGGATGAAATAGGACGCAGGTTTTCTTGGGCGCCTGCCGCCAGGCATCATACCAACTGGGCCATCTGGGCGAAGCGTTCTTTCAGATCGCCATAGAGCTTCTGGTAGACACCGTAGTGCCGCTCATAGAGCCGGTGCATGTTGGCGGCCGGGCGCACGCGCAGGGTGGGCTTGATAGTGGTCCGGCAGGCCTGCTCCACGCTGGGCCACACGCCGATGCCCACGCCCGCCAGGAGGGCCACCCCATAGGCGCCGCCCTCGGAGCTGTTGGTCAGGACGATGGGCAGGCCGTAAATGTCGGCCTGCAGATGCCGCCAGAAATCGGAGCGGGCGCCGCCACCGGCAGCGCGCACCTCGGACATGGGAATGCCCACCTGCTGCATGACGCCCAGCGAATCGCGCATGGCAAAGGTGACACCCTCCAAGAGCGAACGGATGAGCATGGGGCGCGAGGTGCGCATGCTCAGGCCGATCCAGGCCCCGCGGGCGTTGGGGTCGGCGTGGGGGCAGCGCTCGCCGGTCAGATAGGGCAGGAAAAACAGCCCTTCGCTGCCGGGCGGAGCCTTGGCGGCTTGGGCGACCAGCAACTCATAGGGATCGACCTTCATGCGACGGGCCCTGTCGACTTCATCCTGGCCAAGCTGGTTGCGGAACCACTGGAACGAGCCGCCGGCCGCCAGCACGCAGCCGAAGACGCACCATTTGCCGGCCACGGCGTGGCACATGGTGTGAACGCGGCCCTGCGGGTCTGGCACCGGCTGGTCGCTATGGGCAAAGGGCACGCCGCTGGTGCCCATGGTGGCGCTGATGATGCCCGAAGCGACGATGCCATTGCCCACGGCGCTGGCGGCCTGATCGCCGCCGCCGCCCACGACCGGCGTGCCGGCGGCCAAACCCAGAGCCGCGGCCGCTGATGCCGTGAGCTGGCCGGTGACCTCGTGCGATTCATAGCACCGGGGCAGCAGGGCCTTATCGATCTGGAGCAGGTCCAGCAGCTTGTCGGACCAGACGCGGTTGGCCACATCCAGCAGCAGCGTGCCGCTGGCGTCGGAGACTTCGGTGGCATACTGGCCGGTCATCAAAAGCCGGATGTAATCCTTGGGCAGGAGAATGTGGCGGGTTTTCTCATAAACCCTGGGCTGGTGCTGGCGCACCCAGAGAATCTTAGGCGCGGTGAAACCGGCCAGGGCGGGGTTGCCGACCATTTCAATCAAAGCCTGGCGTCCGCCGGCCTTTTCGGTGATCTGCTGGCACTGCTGGCCGGTGCGCTGGTCGTTCCAGAGAATGGCCGGGCGCAGTGGCCTGGGGCCATCGCCCAAAAAGACGCTGCCGTGCATCTGTCCCGAAAGGCCGATGGCGCGGACCTGGTCGGCCTTGGCCTTTGCTTTCTTGAGCACTGCGCGGGTGGCCTGGCAGGTGGATTTCCACCAGTCGGCGGGGTTTTGCTCGGACCAGCCGGGTCGGGGCTGGGAGATCGGGTGCTCGGCCGTGGCTGTGGCCAGGACCTTGCCCTTGGTGTCACATAGCAGCGTCTTGGTGCCGCTGGTTCCGATGTCGATGCCGAGAAGCAGAGCCATAAGAATTCTCCGAGAGGGGTTATAAATTCTTAGCCGGCAGTATAGTGCGGGAGGCGGAAATTCGCACCCGTCGCTGTTGATGCAGGCAGGGTAACGGGGATGAAATCAGCGGGCCTGCGGGAATTGGCGCTGCCACTTTTCCCTGAGGACCTGGCGCAGGCGCTGGCACAGCTCCGGGGGCATGGGGTAGGGCTGGCCGCCGCGGTAGAGCGTGATGGTCTTGCGGATGTTGTCCACCACGACCTGGCAGGGGTTGCAGCCGGCCAGGTGCTGCTCGAGGTCCTTGCAGACGGCCGGGTCGATCTGGCCGTCGACATAGTCGTTGATCGCCTTAAGAAGCTGCTCGCACTTCATGGTTTGCCCTCCTTTGTTTGATCCGTGATCGGCTCGGAAGTTACATCCTCGTGGCCGTGGGCGGGCAGACGGGTGTGCGGGTCGCCCAGTTGGCGGGTAAGCCGCTCGCGCAACATCAGCCGCGCCCGCAGCAGCCGCACCTTGACGTTGGAAATGCCGATATCCAGCGCCTTGGCCGTTTCCTCGGTGCTCAGGCCTTCGACGTCGCGAAGGACAAAGACCAGGCGATATTTCTCGTCCAGTTCGCTCAGGGCATCTTCCAGGATTCTGCGCACCTCGCTCTGCTGGGCCAGGCTGGAGGGCTCATCACGCCACTGGGCGATGAAGTCGGGGTGCGGCAGGGGCTGGGCTTCGTCGTGGTCGGTTTCCAGCGGGACAGCGCGGTTGCGCTTGCGCCGTCGCAAGACCCGCAGGGCGTGGTTGGTGGCGATGCGCACCAGCCAGGTGTGAAAGGTGGACTGTCGGCGGAACTGCTTCAGATGCTCCACGACCGACAGGAACGTCTCTTGGACGACCTCCTGGGCATCCTCTGCATGTCGCACCATGCGCATGGCCAGGCTGTAGGTGGGCCGCTCGTAGCGGGCGACCAGGGCCTCGAAGGCCGCGAAGCTGCCGGCCATCGCTGCCGTGACCAGGCGGTCATCGGGATCGATAACTGAAGCGGGTTGGGCGGCCATCGGGCGAATTATAGCGTGAGGCCGGCACATGTAACCTTTGTGGCCACAGCGGCATCCAACTACCTACTATCGCAACAAGGAGAACGATTCATGAGCACAGTTGGACATGTGACAAGCGGGCAATTTGAGCAGGAAGTCCTCAAGGCCGATCGGCCGGTGCTGGTGGACTTTTACGCCGAGTGGTGCGGGCCGTGCCGGTTGATGGGGCCGGTGCTGGACAAGCTGGCGGCCGAACTGAACGGCCAGGCGAAGATCGTCAAGGTCAACGTGGACGAGGAGCCCGCCCTGGCCCAGCGTTTTGGCATCAGCGGCGTACCGACGTTGATTCTTTTCAAGGGCGGGCAGGTGGCCGAAACGATCGTGCGGCTGACGACCGGGGCAGCGCTGAAGACCAAGCTCCAGCAGCTATCGGTGGCAGCGGCGCGCTAGCTGGCGGGCGGGCTTAACGAGGCTAGTGGGCAGAGCCTTGCTCGGCCACCTTCTTCACGTAAGCATGGAAGGCGTCGGTGAGCTGCCGCGTCAGCGCTCCAACCTGGCCGGTGCCGATGGGGCGGCCGTCAATGCGCGTGACGGGGATGACCTCGGCGGCGGTGCCGGTCAGGAAGCATTCCTCGGCGACGTACAGGTCGTGGCGCTGCAGGGTCCGCTCCACGCAGCCAATGCCCAGGGACTGGCAGAGGCGGAAGATCACCTTGCGCGTGATGCCTTCGAGGATGCCGTCGGCGGTGGTGGGGGTGTAAATTTTCCCGGCCTGGGCGATGAAGATGTTGTCGCCGGTGCATTCGGCGACGTTGCCTTCGTGGTTGAGCAAAATGGCCTCGGGCACTCCGGCGTCGATGGCCTCGATCTTGGCCAGGATATTGTTGAGGTAGTTCAGGCTCTTGATGCGCGGCGAGACCGAGTTGGGGTGGTTGCGGATCACCGAGGCGGTGATGATGGCCATGCCCTTCTGGTAAAGCTCGCGGGGGTACAGCTCGATCTTGTCGGCAATGATGATGACCGAGGGCCTAGGGCATTTGGTGGGGCTGATGCCCAGACAGCCGATGCCGCGCGTGACCATGGCGCGAATGTAGCAATCGGTAAAGCCGTTGGCCTGGACGGTCTGCTCCATGGCCGCCAGCAGGTCCTCGCTGGCCATGGGGATTTCCAGACGAATGGCCCGGGCCGAGTCGTAGAGCCGTTGAAGGTGGGCCTGGGCCTCGAAGATCCGGCCATGGTAAACGCGGATACCCTCGAACACGCCATCGCCATAGAGCAGACCATGGTCATAGACGCTGATTTTGGCGTCGGCCTTATCGATGAGTTTGCCGTCAATCCAGACTTTCGTTTGCATCGGACGCTCCACAACACCGCTCGGACCAACCGAGCCGAGGAGTCCCAAGGATAGCCGCAAGGCCGCGCCGAATCGAGGCGCCGGCGTGGGAGTTGTTAAGCCCCGGCCGGGGGCTTGCTTAACGACAGTGGACAGCCCGAACCATTCAAGGGAAAATGCCGTAACCCAGTACGTGGAGCTACCCTATGCCCCTATACAGCTATGAGGCGATGAATTCGTCGGGCCAGGAAGTCAAGGACGAGATCGAGGCCCAGACGTCCGAAGAGGCCATTGCCAAGATCCGCACGCGGGGATTTTTCCCCACCAAGGTGCGCGAAAAGGCCGCCAAGAAGAAGGTGGCCCGCAAGCCCACCAGCGACACCGGCGGCTCGACGCGCAAGATGCCGTTTGCCATCGGCGGGGTCCCCAAGAAGCAGTTGACAGCCTTCACGCGGCAGCTTTCGACGCTGCAGGATGCGGGGTTGCCGATCCTTCGCTCCTTGCAGATTCTGGAGCAGCAGCAGAAGCCGGGATTGATGAAGGCCATCCTGGGCGCCGTGGCCGACGAGGTGGAAGCCGGCGGCTCGCTGTCGGATGCCATGTCCAAGCACCCCAAGGCCTTTGACAAGCTGTACGTGAACATGGTCAACGCCGGCGAGGCCGGCGGCGTGCTGGACCTGATCCTGGCTCGCTTGGCCGACTTCATGGAAAAGGCCCAGAAGCTGAAGCGCAAGGTCATCGGCGCGATGATCTATCCGCTGGTGGTTGTCACCATCGCGGTGGGCATTGTCACGATGATCATGATCTTCGTGATTCCCAAGTTCGAGGAGATGTTCAAGGACTTCAAGGTCGAGCTGCCGGAAGTCACCAAGCTGCTGCTGTCGATCAGCTATTTCTTTGCCAAGCAATATGGATGGATCTACATCCTCGGGTTTCCGTTCTTCGTGGTCGCCCTGTTGCGCCTGGCGCACATGAGCGAGGGCGGGCGCTACGCGGTGGACTCGGTGAAATTGCAGATTCCCATCCTGGGCTCGATCGTGCACAAGTCGGTGGTGGCCCGTTTCACGCGAACGCTGGGCACGCTGATCAGCGCCGGCGTGCCGATCCTGGACGCCATCAACATCACCAAGGAAACCTGCGGCAACGAGGTCTTCAGCCGGGCCATGGTCAAGGTCCACGACGCCATCCGCGAGGGCGAGAGTTTTGCCGACCCGCTGCGGGCGACCAAGATCTGCGACGCCATCGTCGTGAACATGGTGGACGTGGGCGAGGAAACCGGCGACCTGGACAAGATGCTCCTGAAGATCGCCGACAACTACGACAGCGACGTGGACGTGCTGGTGGGCTCGCTGATCAGCGTCCTGGAGCCGGTGATGGTGGTCATCCTGGGCCTGATCGTCGGCTTTATCGTGATCGCACTGTTCATGCCCATGATTACACTCCTGGGCGCGGTGTCAGGCGGAAAGTGATTCAGCCGGCCAAGAACCTTCACAATGCGTCGAGGCGACAAGCGGCCAGGGCAGGTGGTTTCACTCTGCTGGAGACGCTGGTCGTCATTGGTATCATCGCGCTGCTCATGGGGATTCTGATGCCCGCGGTGGCGGCCGTGCGCCGCCAGGCCCGCCAGGCCGACACGCGCAATCGCATCGGGGTGATCATGGGGGCCATCCAGGCCTATCAGCAGGAAGACGGCTCGCGCGCCTATCCGGGGCCGCTGGCCACCAGCGCCATTTTGCCCTCGTCAGCCGGTGGCAATGTCAATCTTCCCTGCAGCGGCGCCGAGAACCTGGCGGTGGGGCTGCTGGGCAGCTTGCGCCAGGCGGGCAGCGGCTACGAATATGACCCGGACAACCTGGGCAAGGGAGCCTTGACCTTCGGAGGCCAGGGTCGCCGGCTCATGCCTTTCCTGGACATTGGCGAAAGCTGGCTGTCGCCGGGCCGCTTTCGTGACCAGGCCGGGACTGTGGGCAACGATGGCAATATTCCCGAGATTCTGGACACCTTCACCGATCCGCTGCCAATCCTGTATCTGCGGGCCCGCAAGGGCGCGTCGGGCGTGGTGGCCCTGGCAGGGGCGGCGCAATATGAACTCAACGAAGTGCTGGCGTATACGGCCGTCAACCTCGGGGGCAAGACCCACGGCCTGCGCGCGGTGGGCTCGGGCAGCTTCAACGCCCAGGCGGCCAACGCGGCTCTGCCGTACATGGCCCATCCGGCTTTGCCCGATACAGCCCGCCAGCAGGATGGCTATATCCTGATCAGCGCCGGCTCGGACCGCATCTGGGGGACCGTCGACGACATCACCAGCTTCGGGAGCTTGCGGCCATGAAGACCTGGCGCACAAGTCCGCGGTCGGCGGGCGCGCTGCGCCGTGCGGGCGGATTTACGCTGATTGAGCTTTTGGTCCTGGCGGGGATGCTGGCCGTGCTGGTGGCGATTTTGCTGCCGGCGGTGGCCGAAGCCATGCGACGCGGCCGCCGCCTGCGCATCGAGGCCGACTTGAATGCCGTTGGCGTGGCATTGGCCGCCTATGCACAGGATTTTGGCAGTATTCCCTGCGGCCCGGCCACGCCCCCTGACCATCGTGGCGATGCCGGCCTGCTGGCTCGGCTGGTCTTGGCGCCGGGGCCGGCCGATGGCGTGGGGGCCGACGGCTTCGACGGTCCGGGCTTCCGCGTTGGCTCGCGCACTCAAGGGCAGCGCTATGGACCGTATTTAGGCGCTGATGCCCTGAAGCCGCGCATCAGGATCGATCCGTCGGCGGCGGCGCCGCAGGATACCTATGTGCCTCAGCTTGTGGATTCCAGCGGCCGTCCGGTGTTGTTTGCCCCGCGACAGAACCGCCGTGCGCTGAGCAGCAGCCTCCTGGGGCCGAGCAACTTCGGATCCCCGGCGGCGACAGGGTCGGCCTTTGACATCGGCCCGGCGGCGCGGTTTCTGGATGAAGGGCTGAACCTGGTACCCACCAGCACCTCGGCGCTGGAGTTTCTGCGCTTCCACATGGGTGACAGCAATGAGGATAATGCCATCGGCCCGGGCGAGACGTTGTTGGTCAACCAGGACTTTGTGCTGTGGAGCGCGGGTGCCGATCAGGTGTACGGCACGGGCGACGATGTGATGAACTTCCGCCGCTGAGGGCCTGGGAAAGGTCATGGCCGTTTATGCGCCGTCGAGCTTACACATTGCTGGAGATGCTCACGACGGTGGCGGCGCTGGTCATCGTGCTGGGGCTGATGGTCTCGCTGTCACGCTATGTGCGGGGCCGTTCGGCCGGGGCGATGACGCGGCGCGTCATGGTGCAACTGGAAGCGGCGCTGGCGGAATATCAGCGGCAGAACCAGGGACAGTATCCGCCGGTGTCGCCTTTCATTGCCGATGCGCGGGTGCTGCCTGATGAGACGGCGCTGCAGCGAGCGGCTTTGGCCAATAACCTGACGCTGGCCGTGGTCCTGCGCCGGCCGACAGGCGGCGAACTGGGCGGCGGAGGGCCCATTCGCGACGCCTGGGGCACGCCCATCGTCTTCATGCCGCCGGGCGCCATCAACATTCGCACAGTGCCGCAGCGGCGGCATTTCTTTCTGTCGGCCGGACCTGACCGGAAATTCCTGACGCGAGAGGATAACGTCTATAGCTATGAGCAGATCGTGTCCGAACAACCCTCGCCCTAGGCCGCGGACCGCCTTCACCTTGCTGGAGTTGCTGGTGGTCATGGGCATTATGGTGCTGCTGATCGCCATGGCCGGGATGCTGTGGCGGGCGGTGGGGGGCTCCAAGAACAAGGCCACGCATGTGGTTTTACAGGGGGCGACGGGCATGCTGACCAACCTGGAAGTTGCTGCCGGCCTGGGCGGCCTGCCGACCGGAGAGGTCGACGCAACCGCCGTGAACCTGGAGCCGACGCGCCAGGCCATGGACCGGATGCGCAGTATTCCCGACAACCGGCAGATCCTGGCGCAGCTACCGGCCTCGTCGGTCAAGGCCAGCGGTACGTCGGTCGTGCTGCTGGATGCGTGGGACAATCCTTTGCTGCTGGTGCCCGCGGAGGGCCTGCGCAATGTGCGCGGCAGCGGCAGCACCTGGTCGGCATCGACAGCGTACAAAACAGGGCAGCGCGTGGCCTACAACGGACTGATCTATACCTGTATCAGGCCTGGGTCGGGCGACCCGCCCACCGATACCAGCCGATGGTATCCTGGCGTGCGCAGCCCCGGTGGCAGGCCGTTTTTCGCCAGCGCCGGCGCCGACGGCAACATGGCTGGCGGCGATGACAACCTTTACTCCTTTGAGAATTGAGAATTGACGATGCGGACCAGGGGCTTTTCCTTGGTTGAGATGCTGGTGGTCATCGCCATGGTCGTGCTGGCCCTGGCGATGGTGGTGCCACTGGTGAAAAACATGGGCGGAGCACACAGCATCGACGCCGCCCAGAACCAATTCTCGGCCTTGCTGGGACGGGCCAGGGCCCGGGCACTGGGCATCCAGCAGCCGGTGGGCGTGCTGCTGTTTGTCAGTCCGGTGGATGGTCGCACCGCCATGGCCATCGTGCAGGATGACCCCGGTCAGGCCGATGCCCGCTACCTGGACCTGATGCCGGGTTTTGAGCTTGAGCATCTGCCGGCCGGCGTGGGGGCTCAGTTTCTGAACAACTGCACCATCACCGCCGGCCAGCGGCAAAGCGACGGCTATTTGCGCCAGCCGGGCTTGTTTCTGTTTGACTCGCGGGGTGTGCTGCTGAGCGTGCCCTACCGCATCCATCCATCCAGTCAGTTGGCAGCCGTGGCGCCGACGGGGATCTTGGACAAAGAAGTCTGGTCGCAACTGGCGGTGGTGTTTTATGACGCCGAGAGCTTTGCCGCCCAGGGACACAGCGACGCCGACCCGGCGATCTCCGGTGCTGCCTACGGTGCGGCCGAGCGAGCCGAGGAGACGTGGCTGGATCAGAACGCGGCGCCGTTGCTGATTAACCGCTATAACGGGACGCTGGTGCGCACGGAGGCCGGCCGATGAGAGAGGCTGATGTCATGCCGCGCAAGTCGCAGCATCGGACGCCAGCGCAAGCCAGCCGGCGGTTCGGCTTCAGTTTTGTCGAAGTGCTCTTCGCGGTGATCTTGTTGGGGCTGGGTTTTGTGATGCTGGCAGCAGTGTTTCCGGTGGCCATTCGCCAGACACAGACCACGATCGAGGAAACGGCCGGTTCGTGGCTGGCCCAGGGGGCGGTCAAGGCCGTGCAGCAGATTGCCAGCGACGAACTGCTGCCGCCTACCGGGCCCGATGGCGTGCCCGGCAAGGTGTGCTACTTCCGCGACAACGGTGTGATCGGCGACGCGGCCGCCAACCAGCTCTGGAGCGCCGTGCGCGGCAACCTGATCCTCAGCCAGGACCCGCGCTATGCGTGGCTGCCCATGTACCGGCGCAATCGCGGCGATAGCTTTGCCCAGCTCATCATCATTGCCGTGCAGTGCCGCAACCGGCCGGCCTATGACCCGGCCGTGGACATTTTTCGCTGGAACGGGGGGGCCGTCTTGGATGTCCTGAGCCATAGTCAGCGCGCCACCCTGGAACCTCGCGAACTGCCGGCGATTCTGTCGGCAGCCGCCGGCGGGGCGGCCGACACGGTGCGCTTTACCGGCGGCGATCTGGATGCCGTCGGCGAGGGCGCCTATATCGTCATCAAGGATGACCAGAGCCCGGCGACGCCCGGGCGGGCCAATGGGTTTGTCTTCCGCCTGGGCACCCTGGTGGCGCGCGATGCCAGCGGCGTCACCTGGCAGTTGATGGCCGGACATGATGCCAAGGGCGCCAGTTACCCCGCTTCCGGCACCGCCATGCCGGCCCAGGTGCTGGTCATGGGACGCGGCCGCAGCGACCCGAAAAACGGTGGCGCCTATGAAGGCCCGGTGCAGGATGTGGCGGCCTATACGACGTTTATCCGCTTGAACTGAGCCAGCGATGCGCGGACGCAATCACAAGCTCGGGCAGGTTCGCCATACCGGCTTTACGCTGGTGGAGGTATTGCTGGCGATTGCCCTGGTGGTTCTGCTGCTGCTGGGCATCGGCCAGGTGTTTCGTCTCAGCGGCAAGACGGTGGGGGCCGGCCAGACTCTTTCAGCCCAGGTGCGCGATGAGCGGGCGTTTCAGGCGGTCCTGGCCGACGACATGCGCAACGTCGTCTGGAATTCGCCGCTGTTTCTGATCGATTCTCGCACCAGTCTCAATGAGAATCCCCAGTCAGGCTGGCTCAATCGCGAAGATCAAACCAACGACTCCGATGGCCGCGTGCAGAGCATCGATGGGCGACCCGTTGAGGTGCTGGTGCCGCAGTATGGGCGGCGCAATCATCGCGCTGATCGACTGGTCTTTTTTGCCCAGGGGCGCTATCGCCGCCAGACGGCCGATGATGGAGCCTTCGTCAGCGCGACGACCAGTAACGAAGCGTGCATCTACCTGGGTCACCTGGCACTTCCGCAGCGGGATGCGGCCGGGAACATCAGCGCTTATGCCGGCCCGTTTGAAGGCCCGCTGGATGCCGCCGATACCGGGCGATATGCGGCCGACTGGGTGCTGGGGCGATTCGTGGCCGTGCTCAGGGATCCGGCCAGCATCACCGAAGGTTACATCACCGCCGGCAGCGCGGTGCTGGGGCCGCTGGCTGGTAATTCGCCGTCCAGTGCCAGTGCGGCGACGCTCTTGCGCCATGCGCGCTACGACCTGGTGGGGACCACCCTTGACAGTTTTCGCCAGACACTGGCCGGATACAGTGGATCAGGGCAGGAGATGCTTTTCCGGTTCGAATGCAACCCTTATGTCAGGCGCCCCATGACCAGCGCCGCCTTGGCCAAGGCGGCGCCCTATTTCATCGGCCACGCCAGCCAGTTTGTGGTCGAGTTCGCCGGCGACTATATCGCGCAGAATAACAATCGCAGCGATCCCGACTATGGCAAGGCCGTGCTGGCGGGCGCTGATGGGCGCATCGACTACATCGTCGAAAACCGCGGCGGGGCGACCGTGGAGCGCATTCGCTGGTATGGCCTGCCGCGCGACACCAACGGCGATGGGATCATCCTGGGCGGCTATGCGAAAAGCGCCCATGGCAACTGGCCGCAGGATCGAACCTGTGAATCGCTGGTGGACGTGGTGCCGGTCTCGGATCTGCTGCGAATCCTGGAGGACAACGACGCGGTGCGGGCTTCCTTTGAAGTGCAGGTGGGCGTCAACAACGTCGGCACGCAGTTGGTCGGCGGCTCGTATTTGAACGCTGCGGCGGGCCAGGCGGTGGACACATCCGGCCAGTCGTTTCGCTACCGCGCCATGTGGAAGAACGACAGCCCGCAGATGCTGCGCATCCTGCTGCGGCTGGATGACCCGGCCGGGCGCCTCAAGGAAGGCCACTGGGTGGAATGCGTTTACAGCCTGCGCTAAGCGGGACCCAGACGCACCGCCTAATCGCGCACCAGCACCTTGCTCTTGCTTTCCACGAGCATCTCGTAGATCAGCTCCACGTCCTCGTTGTGCATGCGGATGCAGCCCAGCGATTCCTGCTTGCCGATGCTCTGCGGGTCGTTGGTGCCGTGAATACCGTAGGAGGTCTTGCCCACGGCATCGCCCTCGACGCCGACCAGGCCGATCCATCGGGTGCCCAGCGGGTTCTTGGGGTCGCCCGGGGCGCGAACCGTTTCGCCGTTGGCTCGGGCCTGCTCGGACGGGTAGTAGGTGGGCTTGAGCAGCTTCTTACCGCCTTCGACCAGCCACAGCCCGGTGGGTGTGGAATTATCCTTGCCCAGCCCCACCGGGAAGCTGAAGACGGCCACCGCGTTGCTGTCGCCCGGCGAGCCCAGGTAAACGTCCAGGACCAACTTGCTCTTGCTCACCTGGGCGTGGAACGGGCCCTTGATGGTCTTGATCGTGGAGTTGGCCCGCAGGGCGCTGGGGCTGCTCAGGCCGTTCACGCGGCACAGCAGGGCGGCCGTCACGTCGAACTTGGGCGCGATGCGCACCAGCAGCTCTCCGCGTTGCACGTTGTAGGTCGCGCCATAGGGATCGTCCGCGAAGCGACGCGCCGAGAAGACCAGCAGGGCGCTGACCTGGTTCAGCAGTTGCCGCGCGGCCCGCGCGTCGACATCGCTGGTGCGCGGGTTGCTGAGGACGTCGGTGAGAATGCGTCGCGCGGCCACCACCTCGCCGGCATCAAAGCGGGCCTGGCCCTCGGCGACGCTGGCAGCGCGCGTGGCCACCGGCGGCGAGACGATGGCGGCCAGCTTGATGGGCGCCGTGGTCGTGGTCGGCGCCTTGGCCATGGCCAGGGGCAGCTCGGTGCTGGGCCGCGTCGTCATCGTCGGCGATTGCGGCGTTCGCGTCACCACGGGGACCACGGCCGCGACGGGGGCAGGCGCTTGCGCCGCGCGTGCCTGACGCTGACCGCGATCCATGCCATGTTTGTAAAGGGAGATGCAAACGACCAGGAGCAAGGCCCCGCTCAGCACGAGGATGAGCATTCGGCTGATGCGGACGTTGGCGCGAGCCATGAGAACCTCCATGTTCTCTCGCGGCAGCCGACGCTGGACCAGAGCGGACGCTACAGCTTGCTCTGGATCAGGTTCGAAGCGAAGCGACGGATACCGCGATCGGTGACCAGCATACTCAGCGGCACGTCATGGTCAAGCGTGGGAAGATCGTCGCGCAACTGCTGTTCAAAGGCCAAACCACAGCTCAGACCCAGGAACGAGCCTTGGGCCAGGAAACGGTCATAAAAGCCCATGCCGCGCCCCAGGCGGTGGCCGTCGGGACTGAAGCCCAGGCCCGGCACGATCACCAGGTCGATCAGGTTCACGGGCACGGGCGTGGTGCCGACGGGTTCGCGCACGCCGCCGCTGGTGGTCAGTCCATCGCCATGGAGACTGGTGATTTCCACGGGCAGCATGCGCCGCTGGTCCCAGCTAACCTTGGGGGCTACCACGGTGCGGCCTTCCTGCCAGGCCCGCAGCGCCAGCGGCGAGGTGTCCACCTCGGTGGGCATGCTCAGGTAGATCATAATCACACGGGCCGCGGCAAATTCCGGTGACTGCAGCAACCAGTGGCAGGCGGCCAGGCTCTTCTCGTGGCGCTGCTGCTCGGTCATCGCGGCCAGCACGGTCCGAAGCTCCTTGCGAATATTGGACTTGATCTGTTCCATCGTGTCGCCTGACGCACTTTCGCAATCCCCGCGCCATTACTTCAATAATATCACTACTAAATCTTAGACACGCAAAGGCGGGCCTTGGTTACTTATCGGTCGGAAGGGGGGTTTTTGCGCAATTCCTCCAGCCGGCGGGCGATCTGAGCCTCGTAGCCGCGGTCGGTGGGATGGTAATAGGTCTTTTCCACGCCCAGGTAATCCTGCTGCACAAAGCCGCCCTCGAAATCATGCGGATATTGATATTCGCTGCCGTGTTCCAGCCGCGCTGCGCCCTTGTAGTGCGTGTCACGCAGATGGCGCGGCACCGGCAGCGTGCGGCCCTCGCGCACGTCCTTGGCGGCCGACCAGATGGCCATGGCCGAGGCGTTGGACTTGGGCGCCGTGGCCATGTAGATGGCGGCCTGCGAGAGGGTGAGCTGCGCCTCGGGCAGGCCGATCTTCTCCACGACGTCAAAGGCGGCGGCCGCCACCACCAGCGCGCGGGGATCGGCATTGCCAATGTCTTCCGAGGCCAAAATGGCGATGCGCCGTGCGATGAAGCGCGGGTCCTCGCCGGCTTCGAGCATTCGCGCCACCCAGTACACCGCGGCATCAGGATCGCTGCCGCGCATGGCCTTGATCAGGGCGCTGGCGGCGTCATAGTGCTCGTCGCCGGTTCCATCATAGACGATGGCCTTGCGCTGGATGGATTGTTCGGCGACGTCCAGGTCGATGGTTATGGGCTGATCCGCGGCCTCTTTGGCCTGCGAGAGCACCGCCACTTCCAGAGCCATCAGGGCCCGGCGGGCATCACCGTCACTCATGGTTGCCCACAGGTCCAGGGCCTTGGGGTCCAGCTCGATCCTGAGGTTGCCAAAACCGCGCTGCGGATCGGTCAGCGCCCGCTTGACCAGGGTGCGGATGTCCTCCTCGGCTAGCGGGGCGAACTGAAAAATCTGGCTGCGGCTGATCAGCGGCGAGTTGACGGCAAAGAACGGGTTCTCCGTGGTGGCGCCGACCAGCAGGACCAGGCCATTTTCCACGTCGGGCAACAGGATGTCCTGCTGGGCGCGATTGAAGCGGTGAATCTCGTCCAGGAAGAAGACCGTGCGCTGGCCGCTGTGGCCCAGGCGGTCCTTGGCCTGGTCGAGAATCTGCCGCACCTCCTTCACGCCGATGGCGGCGGCATTGGCGCTTTCGAAGTGGGCCCGGGTATACTGCGCGATGAGATGGGCCAGCGTGGTCTTGCCGGTCCCCGGTGGACCATAGAAGATCACGCTGCTCAGACGATCGGCCTCCAGCATTCGCCGCAGCAGCTTGCCAGGTCCTAGAAAATGCTGCTGGCCGATAAACTCCTCCAGGGTTGCCGGGCGCATGCGCACTGCCAGCGGAGCTACGCTCTGGAGGTTCTTGCGGCGAGTTTCGTGGAACAAGTCCATGGCCGATAAACTGATTATGCCGTCATTCGGTCGCCCTAGAGTGTATACTCTCGGTGCATGACAAGGAAAACCGCGGCCGCCGCGCCAGAAGCAGGGCCCTTGAACCCGGCCGCCGCTTGACCCGTCTTAGTCGTAGGTCACAGCTCAGGAGTCTGTTCTATGTGTGGAATTGTTGCCTATGTGGGTCGGAAAATCGCGCAGCCGCTGCTCATCGAAGGCCTGAAGCGCCTGGAGTACCGGGGGTATGACTCGGCGGGCATCGCCGTCATTGACAATAAGGGCGGGATGCACATCCGCCGGGCCGTGGGGCGCATCAGCGTGCTGGAAGAGACCATCCAGAAGAACGAGCCTCTGCCCGATTGCCAACTGGGCATGGCGCACACGCGCTGGGCGACGCACGGCGCGCCCACGGAGGTCAACGCCCATCCCCACATGGATGACACCGGGCGCATCGCCCTGGTTCACAACGGCATCATCGAGAACTTCGCCGCCCTCAAGCAGTTGCTGACCGAGAAGGGCCACAAGTTCTCCAGCCAGACCGACACCGAGGTCCTGGCCGTGCTGGTCGGGCATCTTTACAACGAGTTGAAACTCAAGAACCACATCAAGCCAGGTACGTCGCTGCTGCAGCGCGCGGTGCAGGCCGCCTTGCACGAAGTCGAAGGCACCTACGGTATCGCCGTTCTTTGCCGCGATGAGCCCGACACGCTGGTGGTCGCCCGCAAGGGCAGCCCGCTGATCGTGGGCGTGGGCCAGGACGAGTATGTGGTGGCTTCGGACGCGGCGGCCATCGTCGAGCACACCGCCCGGGTGATCTATCTCAACGACAACGAGATGGCCATCCTCAAGCCCGACAGCTTCCGCACCGTTACCATCGACGACATCGAAATCAGCCCCGTGGTGACGCAACTGGAGAACAAGCTCGAGGAATACGAGCTGGGCCAGTACGACCACTTCATGCTCAAGGAAATCTTCGAGCAGCCCATGGCCATCAGCAACTGCCTGCGCGGCCGCGCCGAGCAGCGCGAGGGGCGCATCGTGCTGGGCGGGCTGTCCGGTCACACGCGCGACCTGGTCCGCGCCCATCACTTCATTCTCACCGGGCAGGGCACTGCCTGGCACGCGGGACTGGTGGGCGACTATTTGATGGAGGACCTGGCCAAGGTGGTCACCGAATGCACCTACGCCAGCGAGTTCCGCTATCGCAACCCCATCGTCGAGGAAGGCACCGTGCTGGTGGCCATCAGCCAGTCCGGCGAGACGGCCGACACCCTGGCGGCGTTGCGCGAGGCCAAGGAAAAAGGCGCCTTGACGCTGGGTGTGGTCAACGTGGTGGGCTCGACCATTGCGCGCGAGGTGGACGCCGGCGTCTACCTGCATGCCGGACCGGAAATCGGCGTGGCCAGCACCAAGGCCTTCACCTGTCAGCTTGCGGTGCTGACGATGCTGTCGCTGTATCTGGGGCGCCGCCGTTTCATGAGCCAATACCAGACGCAGGAACTGATCGACGGCCTGTGCGCCATCCCCGAGCAGATGAAGTTCGTGCTCGATCAAAGCGACCAGGTCCGCAAGATCGCCCAGACCTTCTGCGAGCGCGAAAACTGGCTGTTCCTGGGCCGCGGCTATCATTACCCCGTGGCTCTGGAAGGGGCCCTGAAACTCAAGGAAATCAGCTACATTCACGCCGAGGGCATGCCCGCGGCTGAGATGAAGCACGGGCCCATCGCCCTGATCAGCGAGGGCATGCCGGTGGTCTTCATCGCCACGCGCGGCGTGCAATACGAGAAGGTCATCAGCAACATCGAGGAAGTGCGGGCCCGCGGCGGCAAGGTCATCGCCGTGGCCACCGCCGGCGATACCAACATCCGCCGCTACAGCGAGCACGTCATCGAGATTCCCCATGCTCCCGAGCCGCTGCAGCCGCTGCTGAGCGTGGTGCCGCTGCAACTGCTGGCGTATCACGCCGCTGTCACCCGCGGCTGCAACGTGGACAAGCCGCGCAATTTGGCCAAGAGCGTGACGGTGGAGTAGCAGGCCCCGCGGCGGTTTCCGCGGACGTGGGCTGTCAGTGAAAATCGCGCGAGCGCCCGCTCCAGCCTTCCAGCAGGCCGCTCAGATCGACCAGTCTCTGGGCCACCACGTTGACCACCTCGCCCTGGCGCTGGATGCGGCCTTCCACCTGTAAAAGCCCGGCGTGCCGCGCCGCAGCGCGATAGCGCTGATAGATCGTCGGCCGGACCATCAGGTTGATCACCCCGGTTTCGTCTTCCAGGGTCATAAAGACCATTCCCGCCGCTGTCGCCGGGCGCTGGCGCACCAGCACCAGGCCGGCCGACTTGACCCAGTGGCTGTTGGGGGCTTGCTGAATCTGTCGCGCCGGCAGAATGTCGCGAGTGCGCAGCTCCTGGCGCAGTAGCTCCAACGGATGATGCTTGAGCGAGTGGCCGGCGGTGCGATAGTCGGTCATCACTTCCTGGCCCACAGGCATGACCGGCAGGAGGATCCCGGCCGATGGCTCGGTGACGGGGACGGCGTCGAACAAGGGCGAGGGCTCATCTTCCAAGGCCAGCGATTCCCACATCGCGGTTCGTCGCGACAGGCCCAGCGATCCCAAGGCATCGGCCCGCGCCAGCAGGCCAATGGCCGTCGAGGGCAGGCCGCAGCGTTGCTGCAATTGTTCGATGGATTTTATGGGGCCATGCTCCTGACGATGGCGAACGATGCGTTCCGCGTGGACTTGGCGGAATCCTTTGATTTGCCGCAGTCCGATGCGCAACGCCGGCCCGCCCATGCCCCACAACGAGTCGCGGGGTCGGGAGCTTTGCGCCACCGGGGCCTGGCGGGGGGCGCTATCTTCCAGGGTGCAGTCCCAGTGGCTGGCGTTGATATCCATCGGCCGCACTTCCACGCCGTGGTTGCGGGCATCGCCGATGATCTGGGCCGGAGCATAAAAGCCCATGGGCTGGCTGTTGAGCAAAGCCGCGGCGAAGGCCGCCGGATGATGGCGCTTCAGCCAGGCCGAAACATACACCAGTAGGGCAAATGAGGCGGCATGGCTTTCAGGAAAGCCATATTCGCTGAAGCCGTGAAGCTGGTGAAAACACTGCTGGGCGAAGGCCATGCTGTAGCCGTTGGCCAGCATGCCATTGATGAACTTGTCGCGGAACTGTTCCAGGCCGCCACGGCGTTTCCAGGCGGCCATGGCCCGGCGCAGCCGATCGGCCTCGGCGGCATCAAAGCCCGCGCCCACGATGGCCAGCCGCATCGCCTGTTCCTGGAACAGCGGCACGCCCAGGGTTTTCTGCAGCACGCCGCGTATGGCCTCGGAGGGATAGTGCACCGGCTCCTGGCCGCTGCGGCGCCGCAGGTAAGGATGCACCATGTCCCCCTGGATGGGTCCCGGGCGCATGATGGCAACCTCGATGACCAGGTCGTAAAAACATCGCGGTCGCAGCCGTGGCAGCATGGACATCTGGGCGCGGGATTCGATCTGGAACACGCCGATGGTGTCGGCATGGCAGATCATGTCGTAAACGGCCGGGTCTTCGGGGGGGATGGTGTGGAGGTGGAGCGACGAAGCGACGGAGCGACGAAGCGACGAAGGGAAACAATGCGAGGCGGCGAAGGAGCGATTGCGACTCGGAGAGGAGCACCCGCTTATAGTTTGTTCTCCAGACCCCTGATGAGTCCTTGCAGCACACGATCTGTCTCTCGAATCAATGACGCCCCCTCCGGACTGATCTGCATCAGTCCCAACTCCGATGCAATCGCTGTCTGCGTCATCAATTCCGCCAGAGAGCCGCGGGCGATCCGCAAAAACTTCAGGTAATCGGCTCGACTCTGGCGAGCATGGCCTTCCGCAATGTTGGATGCAATGGACACCGCTGCCCGACGCATCTGGATGGTGAGTCCAAACTGCTCCTCTTTGGGCATTCGTCGGGTCTCGATATAAACGACCTTGGCCAACTCCTTGGCCTTTTGCCACGCAATCAAATCGCGAAATGTCCGTACCTTCTCCATGAGGTTGTGCTTCCAAGATACTGTTTACTTCCTGGTTGCTCCACTGCTCTATCCTTTCCTCCCCCTCCGTCGCTCCGTCGCTTCGTCGCTCCGTCGCTTCTATCCCTTCCTTCCCCTCCATCGCTTCCTCTCTGATCATTCCCAGCGCCTTGGAAATACAGCTCAACATCCCCAGTCCCAGGCAATCCACCTTCAGGATCCCCAGCGTATCGATATCGTCCTTGTCCCATTCGATGACCGTGCGCTGGGGCATGGCGGCGTTCTCGATGGGAACCAGCTCGCACAGTGGGCCCCGCGTCATCACCATGCCGCCTACGTGCTGGCTCAAGTGCCGCGGAAACCCCAGCAGTTGGGCCGTCAACTGGACGACCTGGCGCACGGCCCGGTCGGCCGGGTCCAGGCCGCATTCACGCAGGCGCTGCGGGTCGATAGTGCCGCGTTCCCACCAGTCCAGCTTGCGGGCCATCTGGTCCACCATGTCCAGGCTCAAGCCCAGGGCCTTGCCTACGTCGCGCACCGCCGAGCGGCCCCGATAGGTGATGACCTCGGCCGTCATGCCGGCGCGATCGCGTCCATATTTCTGGTAGATGTACTGCAGCACCTCCTCGCGACGCTCGTGCTCAAAGTCGATGTCGATGTCGGGCGGCTCGCCGCGGGCGGCGCTGATGAAGCGCTCAAAGAGCAGGTCGATGCGGGCCGGGTCCACGCTGGTCACGCCCAGGCAATAACACACAGCGCTGTTGGCGGCCGATCCGCGCCCCTGGCAGAGAATCCCGCGCCCGCGGGCAAACTCCACCAGGTCATGGACCGTTAGAAAATAAGCCTCGAACCTCAACTGGCCGATCAGTGCCAGCTCGTGCTCGATCAACTTGCGCACCTTGTCGGGGATGCCCGCGGGATAGCGCTGCCGGGCGCCTTGCCAGGTCAGTTGCTGCAGGTGGTCCAGGGCGCTGCGCCCCTGGGGCACAATCTCATCGGGATATTCATAGCGCAGTTCATCCAAGGAAAACGTGCACTGCTGGGCGATCTGGAGTGCTCGCGCGATGGCCGACGGGTGCTGGGCAAACAACCGATGCATCTGCCACGGTGATTTCAGATACCGCTCGGCATTGGCAAACAGCCGCCGGCCGGCCTGGGCGATCGTGCAGCCGTGACGAATACAGCACAGCACATCTTGCAGCATGCGCCGCGAGGGATCGTGATAGTGCGCGGGGTTGGTCGCCACCAGCGGAATATTCCAGCGGCGTGACTGCTCGATCAGCCGCTGTAAGCCCGTCTGATCATCCCGCCCGTAAAGACACGAAGCCGCCAGCGAGAGACGCGGCCCCAGGGCATCCTTGAGTGCCGACATCGCCGGCGCATCCAGGCGGCGACGCGGCCCCAGTACCACGGCCGCCAGCAGTCCCTGCTGATGATCCAGAAAATCCGCCAGCGTCAGTTGGCACTGGCCTTTTTCCGCGCGGCGCTTGCCCAGGGTCAGCAGCCGGCACAGTCGACCATAGGCATCGCGATGGGGGGCCCAGACCAGCAACTCCGGAGCATCCTCAAACTGAAGGCGGGCGCCGATGATCAGCTTGAGATTGAGTTGTTTGGCCGCCTCATGGGCCCGCACGACCCCGGCCAGGCTGTGCAGATCAGTCAAGGCGATAGCGCGATAACCCAGCTCGGCTGCCCGGGTGACCAGTTCGTCAGGATGCGAGGCGCCGCGCAGAAAGGAGAAGTTGCTGCTGACGTCCAGCTCGACATAAGGCAGCGCGGCGTCCGGCGCCACGGGCGTCAGCGTTGGCGTGGTGCGAAGTTTGGGCCAGGGGCTTTCGGGCATTGCTTAAAAACTCATTTGCAATCACAGGCCGATTCCTTTCGCCCGTCATTCAAAGATTCCATGCAAATACCATTTGCCGGTCTGGCGCACGCGGAAGATCCACAGCCGTCGGCCGGCGGGGTCTTCCACGTCAAAATAATCCCGCGTCTTGTCGTGACCTTCCCACCATTGGCCGGCGATGCGTTCCGGACCGGCCGCATGGACCACTCGAATGGGCCGGCCCTGGTGGACGAGCATGATGGGTCGGCCGTCGCGGTCCTCCGAGGGGCTGACCATCACCGGCACCTCCACCGGCCGCGACAAAAGATGCAGCGGCCGAAAAACCTGCGCAAATTCGGATTCATCTGCCTGACCGGCCGAAGCAGGGGCCCTGGCCAGCGGATCGACGGCCATCCACTGCTTTTCCGGTACGTGCGACTCGACCAGTTGCGCCTGCATCACCGCTTGCTCTCCCAGGCGCAAGCGCAGGCGGTCGGCCAGGTCCGGCAGATCGTCGGAGGGATCCCTGCTTTGGGACCAATCCATCTGCTGAGGCTGGAGCTTTTCCAGCACCGGCACCCACAGCCGCATGCCGACAAAGCCGTCGAAGGTGGCGTATCTGTGGATCATGTGTGTTGCGCCTCCCCACGTCCTTGAAGCCCCCGGACCATGTCCTCCAGCGCACAGCCGAACAACCGCTTCAGATGTCCCGCATGGCGCGACGGCCGCGAAAGACGAATGCTTCGCTGAATCGGCGGACCCACGGGGCGCAGCAGTTGCACCTCGATCTGTCGGGCTCCGCAGCCGCGATGTTCCAGTTGTTCCAGGACCTCGGCCAGCAATCGCTCGAAAACCGCCTCCAGGGCCGCCGTCGAATCCACCACTTCCTGAAAATCCATGCTCGCTTTGACCGGCGATTGCACCTGCAGCGGCGTCAGCGGCTCGGGGGTGCGCCCCAGGGCCTGGTCCAGGCGCATCGTCAACCGCGGACCAAAACGTGCCGGCAAGGATTCCCGGGGCAAAGCCATCAACTGCCCGATGCTGACAACGCCCACATCCTGCAGCGTCTGGATCGTCGCCTCGTCCAGCCGCAGCGCTTCTACCGGCAACGGTGCCAGGAGCGTCCCCAGGTGTTCTCGCGACAAGGCGCTGCCGCTGGTCGGGCAATTCCCATACGCCAGCGCCCACGCGGCGGCGGCCGTGGCAGCCAGCGCCAGGCGAAAGCTCAGTCCCAGTCGCGCCATCGCCTGTCGAATGCGATCCTGCAATTTGTCCAGCCCGCCAAACAGCCTTTGGCAACCACCCACATCCAGCAGCAGCCCCGCGGGGATAGGCTCGTCAGGCTCATCGCTGTCGGCACAACTGACAATAGGGGTAAAGCGCATCATCCACCGCCCCAAGGCCTGCAGCGCCCGCTGGTCCAGGTCCGGCCGGTAGGGCGCGTGCTGCACATGGGCGCACAAGGCCCGCGCCTGGGCCAAAGTCAGGCCCGGGCGAATCCCCAGCACTTGCGCTTCCTGGGAGGCGACCACCACCAACTGCCGCGTGGCCACCGTGCGTACCAGCACCAGCGGCGCTTCGCCCTTGGGTGGCGCGGGCTTGGAGCCCGGCGGCCGGCTGGGCTGCTCAGGCGCTTTGGGCCGCCGCTGCCGGCGTTTCTGGCAATCGATGGGCCACTGCGACAACAGCACGCACATGATGGGTCTCACGGCACACCTCCAGCACTACGCTTTGCCCCAGTCGTCCTCCGTGACTGCTGTGAATCAGTTGAATGTTCCACCGTTGTATTGCATGGCTCCCTGGCAAGGCCGACACTTTCCAGCGCGTGGCCGCGGCGTATTGATCGGTCCATCCCGAGGGACCTCGCAGCAGGATGCCGGCCCCCTGGCCGCTCTCGGCCGCCAACTGGAACCGCCGGGCCCCAAGGCGCGACAGCCGCTGCACCTGGCCCACCGTTGCCCCCACGCCGCCGCAGCGCAAGCATTCCTCCAGTCCCCACAGCAGATCGGCCGGTCCCTGGGGTCGAAAAATCAGCAGGTGATTCAGGTCAATACCCAGCCCCGCCAAAGCCGGCGGAAACAGTCCGCCCTCCGGATCGCACCACGCCATCACCCGCGAATGACAAAACGCCCGCGCCAAAATGGCCGCAAAGGTCAGTGGCCGGGGCTGATCGTTTGGCCAGAGAATTTCGTGGACAGCGCCGTTGCTGAGTTTTCCCTCCGGCAACAGTTCATCCAGCGCCGCCAGGCCCGTGGTCGTCCCCGGCGCCGACCAACTGCCCGGACTTGCCGACCACTCTCGCAACTGTCCTTCGCAGGCGGTAATGAATCGCATAACACTTCCAAGGTTCGTATAAAGTTAGGGTATCGTCAAAGCTCGGCCGCCGTCAATGCAAAGCTCAGCCGCAATGCTATTTTGGTTTAGACCAAATCAAACCCGGCATTGCCTCCGACCCTGCCGCCCGTATCATTCATCCACCCATGCCCGAACTATCCAAAACCTATGATCCGGCCGCCGTCGAGGCGGCCGCTTACCAGACGTGGCTCGACGAAAAGGCTTTCCATGCCGATCCCGCCGCCGGCGGCACGCCCTACACCATCGTCATCCCGCCGCCCAACGTCACCGGCGCCCTGCACCTGGGCCACGCCATCGACGGCACGCTGCAGGACATTCTTATCCGCCGCAAACGCATGCAGGGCTTCAACACCCTGTGGATGCCGGGCATCGACCATGCCGGTATCGCCACGCAGGCCGTGGTGGAAAAGGAACTCAAGGAAAAGGAAAACAAGAATCGCCACGACATCGGCCGCGAGGCCCTGGTCCAGCGCATCTGGCAATGGAAGGAGCAGTACGGCAACCGCATCATCGAACAGCTCAAGCGCCTGGGCGCCAGTTGCGACTGGGACCGCACGCGCTTTACCCTCGACGAAGTCTGCGCCCGCGCCGTGCGCGAAACCTTCTTCAAGCTCTTCAAGGACGGGCTGATCTATCGCGGCCAGCGCCTGGTGAACTGGGATGTGCAGCTTCAAACCGCGGTGGCCGATGACGAAATCTTCCACGAGACCGTCAAGGGCGGCTTCTGGACCTTCCGTTACCCGGTCAAGGACTCCAGCGAGTTTATTCGCTTCAGCACCACCCGCCCCGAGACCATGCTGGGCGATATGGCCGTGGCCGTGCACCCCGACGACCCGCGCTATCAGCACCTGATCGGCAAGAACGTCCTGCTGCCGCTGGTGCAGCGCGAAGTGCCCATCATCGCCGATGAGCAACTGGTCGATCCGAAGCTGGGCACCGGGGCCGTGAAGGTGACGCCCGCCCATGACCCCAACGACTATGCCGCCTGGCAGCGCCAGAAGGGCGGCATCGGCATCATCAATATCCTCACGCCCGATGGGAAGATCAACGAAAACGGCGGCAAGTACGCCGGCCTGTCGCGGCACGCGGCCCGCGAGCGCGTGACCCAGGACATGGACAAGCTGGGCCTGTTCGAAGGGCGCGAGGACCGCGAAATCCCGCTGGCGCACAGCGACCGCAGCAAAACGCCCATCGAGCCGTATCTGTCGGATCAGTGGTTTGTAGAGATGGGTGAAACAACGGAGCGACGAAGCGACGGAGCGACGAAGGAAGGTGGCACGGGCGCCTCGCCCGTGGCCGGCGAAGCCGGCGTCCGTGCTCCCTCTCCCGGTACTCCGGGGGAGGGCAGGGGTGGGGGTCTCGCCCAGCTCGCCATCGACGCCGTCGCCGATGGCCGCGTTAAGTTCTTCCCCGACCGCTATGCCAAGACCTATCTCGACTGGCTGGGCGAAAAGCGCGATTGGTGCATCAGCCGCCAGCTCTGGTGGGGGCATCGCATACCGGTGTGGACGCTGAAGGAGCACAAGTGCGACTGGACGAGGCTCGCGCAGCTCCTTGAGTCTAATGAGCCGGGCATTGCCAGGCGGAGCTTCGACACAACTCGCGATTACCCTGATCAAAAGGGCGTCGAGGCGACCTCTGTCGCCATCTGCATCGCGCCCGGGCGCAAGGACCTCGAGGAGTTGATCGAGGGCCTCGGCTTTACCCAAGACCCCGATGTTCTCGATACTTGGTTCTCCAGCGCCCTCTGGCCCCATTCCACCCTCGGCTGGCCCAAGGATACGCCCGAGCTAGGCTTCTATTATCCGACCAATGTCCTGGTCACCGGCCGCGACATCATCACTCTCTGGGTGGCGCGCATGGTCGTCGCCGGGCTCTACAACATGGGCGATGTGCCCTTCGCCCACGTCTACATTCACCCGACGATTCTTGACGGCAAGGGCGAGCGGATGAGCAAGTCCAAGGGCAATGGCGTGGACCCGGTGGATATCATCGAGTCCTATGGCGCCGACGCCCTGCGTTTCACGCTGACGCAGATGGCGACCGAGACCCAGGACGTGCGCATGCCCACCAAGAAGGACGCCAGGGGCCGCAACACCTCCGAGAAATTCGAGGCCGGGCGCAACTTCTGCAATAAGCTGTGGAACGCCGCGCGGTTTGCCTTGACAAACCTGAGCGACGAAGGGCAAAAACCCGAAGCCCCAAACCCCAAACCCGAAACCCGGTCCCTCGCCGACCGCTGGATCCTCTCCCGCCTGGCCCGCACCATCGAAACCATCGACCAGGCGCTGGACGAGTATCACTTCGATGTCTACGCGCGCGCCTGCTATGACTTCTTCTGGCGCGACCTGTGCGACTGGTACATCGAGAGCATCAAGCCCGAACTGAAGTCCGGTGCGCCGCGCCGCGGCATTGTGGCCCAGGTGCTGACCACGGCTCTGGACGGTGCCCTGCGGCTGATGCACCCCATGATCCCCTTTGTCACCGAGGCCATCTGGGCCAAGCTCAATGAAGTGGCGCCGAATCGCGCCGGCGGGCATCCGCAGCTGATCAAGGCGCGCTGGCCCGAGGCAGACAGGGCGCAGATCGACGAGCCGGCCGAAACCGATTTTGCCCGTCTGCAGGAAATCGTCAGCGCCATCCGCAATCTGCGCAACGATCACAAGGTGGATCCTCGAACCACCGTCAAAGTGACCATCAGCGGCGATGCCCTCGGCGCCGTGCAGCAGAACGCGGCCACCGTGGAGTTGCTGGCCGGCTGCACCGTTAATATCGGTGAGACGAGCCAGGCGCCAGGCGCGCAGACCTCGGCCGGCGGCTGCGAGGTTCTCGTCGAGGACCTGGTCGACCAAAACGCCGAGCAGGCCCGCAGCGCCAAACGCCGCGAGGAACTGACCCGGCAGATCGCCGCTCTTCGCGGCCGGCTGGCCAATGCCGCGTATACGGCCAAGGCGCCGCCGCACCTGGTCCAGCAGACGCGCGACCAACTCGCCGCCGCCGAAAACGAGCTGGCCAAACTGTGAGGCGCAGCTTCGTGGCGCATGCTGTCCTCGACGAGCCGGACCTCAGTTTGACATTCGCCCGGACGCACGGGAAAACGTCTCTATGCTCAGCTATGACCAGATCACCGGCGGCGGCCTGTTTGTGATTGCCGGGCCGTGCGTCATGGAGTCCGCCGACCAGTGTCTGCGCATTGCCCGCCAGCTCAAGAGCGCCTGCGCCGAGCTGGGTCTGCCCTACGTTTTCAAGGCCAGCTTTGATAAGGCCAACCGCTCCAGCGGCGACAGCTTCCGCGGGCCGGGCCTGGAGGCCGGCCTGGCCATCCTGAGCGACATTCGCCGGCAACTGGATCTCCCCGTATTGACCGACGTTCACGAAACCGCCCAGGTCCAGCCTGTGGCGGCGGTGGTTGACATTCTCCAGGTGCCGGCGTTTCTGGCCCGCCAAACCGATTTGCTGGTGGCCTGCGCCGCCACGCGCAAGCCCGTGAACGTGAAAAAGGGTCAGTTCATGTCGCCCCAGGAGATGGCCAACGCCCTGGCCAAGATCCGCTCCGTCGGCGGCCCGGCCGCCCCCGTGATGCTGACCGAGCGCGGCACCTTCTTTGGCTACAACCGGCTGGTCAATGACTTCACCGGCCTGGCGATCATGCGCGAGATGGGCGTGCCGGTGGTCTTCGATGTCACCCACTCCACGCAGCAGCCCGCCGGGCAGGGTGGCGCCAGCGGCGGCAACCCCAGGTTTGCCCCGCTGCTGGCTCGCGCGGCCGTGGCCGCCGGCGTGGATGGCCTGTTCATCGAGTGCCATCCCGAGCCGGCCAAGGCCCGCAGCGATGCGGCCACCATGCTGCCCCTGGACCAGGTGCCGCGTCTGTTGGCTCAATGCAAACAACTGGCCGACCTGCGCCGCAGTTGGGCCTAACACGCCCGCCTGCAGCATACCGGAGCCGCTGGCCTTGTCCCACGACTCGCCAAGTCCCGCCTTGCTGCATAGCCGCACCAGCGCCATCGCCCTCTGCGCGGCCGTGGTTCTCCTGATCATCGTTGCCTATGGCGGCCCGCTGTGGCCGGTGGCCCTGAGCCTGCTCGTAACCGATGGGGCGCTGGCCGCGGTGTGGATTTTCAGCGCGGGGTTGCTCGGAAGTGTGGTCCTTCGCGGCGCGGGCGTCGGCTCCGATCCGCTGAAGGCTGTCACCGCCGCCGCCCTTGGCCTGGGTCTCTACGGCCTGGCGGCGCTGGGCCTGGGCCTGGCCGGGCTGCTCAACCAGTTCACAACCATCGCCATGCCGCTGCTGAGCGGCGCCGTGTGGCTGGTGAACTTCTACCGCGAGTGTGGCAATGCCTCGCTTCAGCCGCAGGTTCAAGCGCTGGAACGGTGGCTGCGCGCCCCGGCCGGTTGGGCGTGGCTGTGGCTGGCGGCTATGCCGCTGCTGGGGATGATGCTGGTGGCGGCCATGGTGCCTCCCGGTGTTCTGTGGCCGGGCGATCCCCATCCCTATGACGTGGTCGAATATCACCTGCAGGTGCCGCGCCAGTGGTACGAGCTGGGGCACATCGTGCCGCTGAAGCACAACGTCTTTTCGTTCTTCCCGTTTAACGCGGAGATGCAGTTCCTGCTGGCCATGCACCTGCGCGGTGGGCCGTGGGCGGGCATGTTTCTCAGCCAGTTCCTGGCCGCCGGCTACGCCGTGCTCATGGTCGTGGCGGTGGCCGCCGCGGCACCAGCCGGCAAGCCGCGCGCCCTTGCCGCCCTGGCCGCCGCCGCGGTCCCCTGGACGGTGCTGCTGGGCAGCGTCGCCTACAACGAGTCCGCCCTGATGCTCTACGGCGCCCTGGCTGTCGCCTGGGCAATGCGCGCCATCGCGGCCATGAAGCTTCCGCTGACGACCAGGCTCCCCATCGCAAGAACGATGTTGGCCGGCGCGATGGCTGGCCTGGCGTGCGGCACAAAACTTACCGCCGTGCCCATTTTGCTGCTGGCCATTCCGCTGGTGATGCTGCTGCAGCTTCGATCCGCCAAGTCTTTGACCCTGGCCGCCGCGTTTATTCTGGCCGGCGTGGTGACATGGGCTCCGTGGCTGGTGCGCAACCAGGCATGGGCGGGCAACTGCCTTTTCCCCCAGGCGCAGCGGCTGCTGGGCGCCGCCCACTTCACGCCGCAGCAGACTCAGCGCTGGCACGAAGCCCACCGTCCGCCGCCGCACCAGGATGCACTGATCAAGCGCCTCGGTGCGGCCGGCCAGCAAATCCTGCTGGACTGGCGCTTTGGCTACATCCTCTGGCCGCTGCTGTTGGCCGGTACATGGCTGGGCCGGCGCCAGCCGCAGATAGGGCTGCCGGTTTGGGTGATTTTCCTGCTGTTGGTGTTCTGGTTGAGCTTCACGCACTTGCAGAGCCGCTTTTTCGTCCTGGCCATTCCGCTGACAGGGCTGGTCCTGGGCTGCGTATCCTGGCCAAAACTTGCATGGGCCGGCGCCTTGGCTCTGCTGTGCCTTGGGATCATCGTCGCCATAATGGGTTTGCCAGGGGCGCCAGGTGAACGTGGCCAGGGGATCCATGCGCGGCTGATGCGTGGCGTCGAGCCGCTGCCCGGGGTGCCCATCGTTGGGCTTTCCGACCTGCGCCTGTTTCTGCCGCCGCAGGTTCAGGATGCGTTGTCAAAGCTCGGTTCCGACCAGCGTGTCTGCCTGATCGGTGATGCCACCGCTTTTCGCTATCCGCTGCCTGGCGCGCAGCTCAGCTATCGCACCGTCTTTGATGTGGATGTGCAGCCCGGCCAGGACTTGGTCAGCGCCTGGTCTGCTGGTTGTGACAGTGGTGCCCTGCGGGTGATCTACCTGTCGGAGCTGCGGCGTTTTCACCGAACCTACCGGTCCATCCCCGCCCCGCCGGCCGCGCCGCCCGGTGCCGTGGTGGTGGTTCCCTGAACCTGTCTCTAGCACAGCCGCAGATCGCGGCCAAAGTACGGCTGCTACATGGCCCTCTTAGAGTGACGGGTGACCGTTTGGCGTTGTTGGGCGCGGTCGAGGAATTGCTCTAGACGAAAAGGGGGTAATGTCCGATACTATCCGTAACTGTCCAATGCTATCCAGCTTTCGGCGATGGTGACCAATGGCGATCTGGATGGACCTAAATGAACTGGCTGCCTACCTGAAGCAGGCGAAATCAACGCTCTACAAGTTGGTGGAGTCCAAGAGGCTGCCCGGGCACAAAATCGGCCGAAGTTGGCGATTTGACCGAGAAGAGGTCGATGTGTGGATAAAGGGCGGGCGTACGCGTGACGCCGCGAAGAGAGGCAGACGGCCGTGACTCGATCCTTAGTGCAATCTCTGTCGGAAGCGGTGCGTGACGGGCGGCGTGTGTCGGGACTTACCCACGGGTTCTACCGCTATCCGGCGCGCTTTTCGCCGCAGTTCGCTCGTACGGCGATAGAAGCTTTCACCGAGCCGGGTGATCTAGTCTACGACCCCTTTATGGGCGGGGGTACGGCTCTGGTCGAGGCGTGCGCGCTTGGACGGAATGCCCTGGGAACCGACGTCAATAGCCTGTCGGTCTTTGTGTCCAGAGCGAAGACAACCGTCCTCAATTTGCGGGACATTGAGGAATTGCAGGCATGGGTCCAGCTTGCCGTTGAGGGCATTAATCTCCGCCGACCAAGTGTCTGTGGCGATAACTGGGTAGAGCGCGGCTATCAGCGCAACATCCACGGGCGCCGGACCTGGCCCATTCGCAAAGCTCTGGAACAGGTGATGGGGGGCTTGGGGTTGCTCGCTTCCTCGCACCTCCAACGGTTTGCGCGATGCCTGCTGCTCAAGACGGCCCAATGGGCTTTGGACTGCAGAAGATTCGTCCCATCGGTGGAGCAGTTCAGGCGGCAACTTCTCGCCCATGCTGAAGAGATGATTGCTGGCGCAACGGAGTTCGCGACTGCTGCAACGGAGCGCGGCGAGGGACGATGCCGCGAGCGAGCCAAATGCCTTCATCGGAACGCTACAGGCATTGAGCAGGATCAAGCGGTTCGGCACCTTCCCTCACCCCGCCTCGTCGTAACGTCGCCGCCGTACCCGGGCGTTCATGTCTTGTATCACCGCTGGCAGGTCCAAGGCCGCCGAGAAACGCCGGCCCCATACTGGATTGCCGACGTGCTCGACGGCGACGGCGCCAGTTTCTACACGTTTGGTGACCGGAAGCAGCCGGGGCTGACCGATTACTTCAAGTCCGCACTTGATGCATTCACATCAGTGGCCAACTTGTCGGACAGCCAAACCATTGTTGTCCAGATGATTGCCTTTTCTGACCCTTCGTGGCAACTACCCGCATATTTGGAGACGATGGAACGTGCCGGGCTTGTAGAGGTCATCTTCAAGGATCTCAGTTGCACCGCTGACGGCCGTCTGTGGCGTCGTGTTCCGAACCGGAAATTCTACGCTGACCAACAGGGCGCAACGACCTCCAGTGAGGAAGTAGTGCTGTTCCATCGGCGAGCGTGGCCCTAAGTCGCCTCTCCCGAGGCGCTGAGGGCCGAAACCGCTTCGGCGTCCAACTCGCCCAGTGCCTCGATCATGGGCAGGAGAACCGGCGCGACGGCGCGGCTAATCCGCTCGACTACGGATTCCGCCCCATCGGCCGCGTCGTCTGCCTCGGCACCGCTCTCAGCTGTCTCATTACCTGCTTGTTGCGCCTGCTTCGCATCTGCAGCCTTCTGCTGGAGAAGCGCCAGCCCTATGAGGACCATTCCGTAGATGAACCGTCCTTCGGTGAGTCGATCATCGGCCGTCGATGCCTTCATTCCGGCCCTCAAATGAGCATTGTCCACGTTGATATAGAAATCATAGACGTCCGTTTCCTCGTCGCCTTCGCCTTCGGTCGTCGCGTGCTTAATACGTAGCGCGGTGTACTTGTCGAACGCGGGGCTATGCTCGCCCCACTTCTCCTCCTTTACCTTGATGATTTTCGGGAGCGCAATCCCGGCTGGCAGGTCGCGATCGTCGCCCCCTTCATCGCTCGGCGGCTTGCGACGGCCTCCATCTTTCCCCTTTTGCTCGTGTGGTGCGACGACGCGCACAGTGAACGAATTGTCGAATGGGTCAATTCGTGTGGCGTCAGTGACGACGGCGGTGTATACGAGAGTCTCCCCAACCCGGCAATCTTCCGGCAACACGACGCTGAGGGATGCAATGCCATTGTTGAGATTTGGTCCCACGAACGCCGTTGCTGCCTGTCGTTCGCCAGCTACGATTCGAAACAGCCTGAACTCGCCCGCATCTGTACTCCGACTGAAATAGTCGTTGACGACGTCCGTCTCAAACGCAATCCGGCAGCGCATGTTGGAATGACATTCCTTCGCAACTTGCTGACCGTAGTCACGTCCCCTGAACTTGAAGTACGTCGGGAACCGCTTGCCGTGGTATTCGATGTCTTTGGCTTTGACCTTCAGGCTCTTGAAGGGGTTGGAGGCCCGGTTCCCGCGCAGGAAGAAGCTGGCGAGAGTCGGTGAGGTCCGGAGGAGGTTCTGAAGGATGTCCTCAAGCGGCTTCGCGTCGTCGAGGCGATCAGCGATCTCTTGCTCACGTCTGCGGTTCTTCAACTCGCGCAACCCATCGTGATTCTTCAGCATGTCCTCAAGGGCGTGCTCGATCTCCTCCTTAAGCGGGCCGCCACGAAGACGATCGCGGCTTGCCATGAAAAGATCCTCCCGCGCCCGAACGGCAAACCTGCTACAATCTACAAACACCAACACCGAGTCAGAGAGATAGCTGAGCCCAACGCTCTTTCGACGGTGTCAGCGCCGGCGTGAAAAGCGTATGAATCCGCCGGTTTGAAAGTGCGTTGAGGCTTGGGGCTCCAAAGGCATGGCCGGTTGGGGATTCACGGCGGCCGATTCACGGCTCGATGCGGTCCTTCATG
>Ga0209450_10000105_pt1 | contig 47712 bp, 38 predicted proteins | sample FrelakmetLWP11LW_FD_187149 | JGI IMG/M metagenome (GOLD analysis project Ga0209450, IMG submission 187149) | Freshwater lake sediment microbial communities from the University of Notre Dame, USA, for methane emissions studies - LWP11 LW (SPAdes)... | ecosystem: Environmental > Aquatic >...
GGTGATTCGGTTACCGGCGCGAAGACCCCTAAGCCTGGTGTGATTCAGCGGTGCGGGCGGGATTGATCCCCTTCCGGATCGATCGGACCCTCTCCTCCACGGGTTACCTTGCAACGCTCGCAAAACCAAAGCCGCTGAAGCGGCTTTTTGGTTTTATATTTTCCTTTTAGTCGTCTGAAAACAAGTTTTCATTGACTTCGGAAAATATAAAACCCGATGAAATTTTCATCGGGTTTTACGAGCGTTGCGGTGCGGACGGGACTCGAACCCGCGACCCACGGCGTGACAGGCCGTTATTCTAACCAACTGAACTACCGCACCAAAACTTTATGCGGTGCAAAAATAAGCGAATTTTTCTGTATCCAAAATAATTACCCAAAAAAATAGTTAATTTCATCCCTCAGGTGAAAGTAAATTTATAATGATTACATAAGAAATAACGGGTTTGCTGACTGAAATCGACACAACACAGGAAAACAACACTGAAATGAACCTCCCCGACCTTGGCTTAACTAAAGAGCAAACCGCTTACCTGACAGACAATAACCTTTCAGATTTTACAGTCGGCAGGGTAACTCAGGAACATCGGGAAAGATATGTTGTTTCAACCGGTGATAATGAGTATGATGCTGAAGTAACCGGAAACCTTAGATTCTCAGCAAACTCGCGGTCTGACTTTCCTGCCGTTGGCGACTGGGTAACAATGACAATCTATGATTCCGGTCAGGCAATTATTTATAAAATACTCCCAAGGAGATCAATACTTGAAAGACAGGCAGTAGGCAAATTTGGCGAAATACAAATCATATCGGCTAATATTGATGTTGCTTTTATTATTCAGGCTATAAACAATAATTTCAGTATCAACAGACTTGAAAGATACCTGACAATCTGTTATTCCGCTAACATTGAGCCGGTTCTGGTAATCAGCAAGATTGATCTGGCTAATGAAAATGAAATTAAGGATGCAATCAGAGTCCTTGAAACAAGAGACAAAAAAGTAAAGCACATCCTGCTTAGCAACATGAATCTTAAAGGCCTTGACCAGATAATGGATTTTATCCAAAAAGGGAAAACATATTGTGTTGTTGGATCCTCCGGAGTTGGCAAATCGACATTGATCAATAACCTGTTGAAAAAGAATATTCTAAAGACCGGCCAGATAAGTTCAAGCACAAACAAGGGTCGACATGTAACGGATCACCGTGAATTATTTGTTCTTGAAAATGGCGGGATAATTATAGACACTCCTGGTATGAGAGAATTGGGAATAACGGATAGCGGAGAAGGGATTAAAACAACATTTCAGGAGATATATGACATTTCATTAAAGTGCAAATTTCCTGACTGCCGGCATATTAATGAAACCGGATGTGCAATTATTGAAGCTCTTAACCATGGTACCATTGACAAAGATTCATTTGATAATTTCCAGAAGATTCAAAAAGAGCAGGAGAGGTTTCAGTCAACTGTTGCCGAAAAACGCAGGAAGGAAAAGGAATTCGGCAAGATGCTAAAGAACTATAAGAAAGACATGAAAAAAAACAAGTACTAAGCATAACCCGGACAATAAATTACAAATATCATGAAACACTATTTTGTAGCCCAGATCAAGATTCATGATCATGAAGAATATGAAAAATATCTCGAGAACTTCGATGATATATTTTCAAGATTTAAGGGAGAATATCTAGCTATTGATGAATCACCGGCCCTTCTGGAAGGCAAATGGGATTATACTAAATCAGTACTGGTAAAATTCAGCAGCAAGAAAGACTTTGAAGACTGGTATTATTCTGAAGACTACCAGAAGATCCTGAAGCACAGGTTAAAAGCAGCAAAATGTGATACGATCCTGATTGAAGGGATTGATTAAAACCATCCCGCCGGTAAAATGACCTTCAGTCTCCTCCCCGGATTCACTTAAGATGGCATAAATATTGCGGCAATCATTAAAGATTAAGTTTCTCTCATGAAAAAAGGAGTTCCAAATACGCTCAATATTCTTCTTCTGATTTTACTTATAATATTTACTATCTCAAGTTGTGAAAAAATTGATCTAGGAGAACCATTTGATTGCAAAATTGGAACAAAGTACAGGTTAACAGGAAGTTTATCATTTTCAATTGATAGTATAAGGGACTATCGCTGCCCGCAAGACATGTGGTGTTTCTGGAGTGGTGATGTAGAACTTTATTTTAATATTCATCATAACCTGGCAAAGATTGACACGACAATTTATCTCTTTACCCGAAATAACAATCCATCAATAATTGAAGGCTTTACATGGAGCGTGCTGGAGGTTAATCCCTGGTTAAGATCAGATCAAAAAATTGATAATAGGGATTATAGGATCAAGGTATTAATTAAGAATAACTAAAGGTTATGAAAAGAATATTTGGACTTGTTTTGACACTTTTTATTTTTCAGTATTCATTAAGTTCCCAACAAAAGGATGATAAAATTAAAACAGCTTTATTGATTATCGATATCCAGAATTTCTATTTTCCCGGAAACGGACCTGGATTAGTTAATGCAGAAACAGCAAGTTTAAACGCTAAAAAAGTTCTTGAAATTTCCAGAGAAAGAAAACAATTGGTAATACATGTTCGCCATAAAGCAAATAATGGATTTGAAATACATAAAAATGTTGAACCTGTTTTAAATGAAAAAGTAATTACCAAAGAAGAAGTTAACTGCTTTCAGGGAACTGATTTACTTGAATATTTGAAAAACAACAATATCAGTCGTTTGGTCATAATGGGAATGCAGACACAAATGTGTGTGGAAGCGGCCATCAGGGCCGGACATGACTTCGGTTTTGAATGTATCCTTATTTCTGATGCATGTGCTGCAAGGGATGTTAAGTTCAAAGATAAAGTGGTAAAAGCTGAAGATGTTCAAGCCAGTACTCTTGCTGCAATAGCTGATGGCGGTTATGCTAAAGTAATAGATCTGATTATTTTTAAAGAACATACAGATAAGTATTTGCAGCAAAAACTGGACTAGGTATTCAGTAAGAGGAATTACAACTCAATGCGGGATAAACGATTTGTGGCGGAACATCGCGGCGGACCACTGAAGAAGGAACAGCACAGACAGTTAATGATATGGGCATGCGCCTGTGCTGAACATGTATTACCCCTTTTAAGTGAAACACCGGATAAAAGACTTTTAAACGCTTTATCTGTTGCCAGAGAGTGGACAAAAGGAAACGCGGCAGCTAAGGATGCAATGAAAGCTTCAGTTGACGCACATGCTGCAGCAAGAGAATCTTCAGGATCTGTTTCAATTGCCGTAGCCCGGGCTTTCGGACAAGCTGTTGCCACCGCTCACATGGCAGACCATTCCCTTGGATCAGCACTCTATGGACTGCATGCTGTTAAAAATGCAGGAAGATCCGTAGATCAGGAAAGAAAATGGCAGGATGATCAGTTGCCGTCAGAAATCATGGAACTCGTCATTTCCGCAAGGACCGAAAAAGAACAACACTTTAGAATATAAAATTCTGTCTGTCATGAATATCACCGATGACATCAAAGTAACAACTGAAATGCTCTGGAGGGCAGCATTGCTTTTTGCCGGAATTGATATTGTTCTAATAACAATACTGACCAGGCTCGTCAAACCTCCGGTTCTTTTTAATATGAAATGGAAGCTAATAATAGTTATGGCTATTTTCTTTTGCCTGCTGTTTGGATCAATAATGAGCATAGTTTTCTGGGATTCCGTTTATAGCTATGTTTTCCCTTCATGGATGAGATGGATTATCCCGCCGGCATACGGAATATTATTCTCTCTGGCAGGTTTGTTCTACTGGTGGCTTGCTTTTAAGTTGCCAGCAAATCCCGTGATTAATTTTTGCATTCTGGGTGGAACATGGGGCTTTCTTACTCATGTTTTAGCTATTCAACGCGGGATTCTTGAAAAGCCCCCTATGCTCCAGGGCGCCAGCTCAATATCAGCTCTGACAATTGCTACATTTGAATTTATATTTTATTGGAGCATATGTTTAGAGATCACTTTCCTGATTGAATATCTATGGTCAAGACTGATTAATAAAAAGAATCAATAACTCACTCCGCTGAACTCAAAGAAGCAACCGCTGATGTCCGGACAAAAACTTAACATATCATTACTATCTTCGACAAATAATCCTGAGAGGACTTGAAAAGTTGTTTTTTACCTTCACAGCACTTATTTTTCTTTTGTTTAATTTGATAGTCAGGCACAACTTGCTTCATAATTTTAAGATATCTCAGTTTTGAACATGACCATTGCATATTGCGGCCTTGCATGGATAAACTACCGATATAAAAATTGACTCAGAACTTTTAATCATAAAATAATGAATATCAGACAATCAACTATCTTTTTCATCAGTCTGTTTCTAATCACCTGCACTGATGTCATAGGCTGTACAACATTTATTATATCCGGTAAGTATACATTCGATGGAAAGCCAATACTCTATAAAAACAGGGATACCGATGAGATGCAGAACTCCCTGGTCTTTTTCACGGATGGAAAGTACAGGTATATTGGCCTTGTTGACGGGAATGAGTATTTCAGTACTATGGTCTGGGGCGGGTACAATGAGACAGGGTTTGCCATCATGAATTCCGCTGCATACAATAACAATATAGGCGATACAACAAAATTTAAGGATCAGGAGGGTGTGGTTATGAAGCTTGCACTGCAAACCTGCCGTACCGTTGAAGATTTTGAAAACCTTCTGAGAACTCTTCCAAAACCTTTAGGTGTTGATGCTAATTTCGGAGTGATTGATGCTTCTGGCGGAGCAGCTTTTTATGAAACTGGAAATTACAGGTTTATAAAATTTGATGCAAATGATCCCAATGTCGCTCCTGACGGAATCCTTATAAGAACAAATCATTCGCTTAGCGCTGATATCACAAAAGGATTTGGATTTTCGAGATACAATACTGCAGCCATAGCACTCAGGAAAGCTGTTCAGGAGAAGAACTTTTCACCACCTTACCTTTTCAATAACATTTCACGGAATCTTTATCATTCCCTGACAAAAACTGACCTTTCAGCAGATCTGCCTGAGAATAAAGATACCCGCGCATATAAATTTTTCATCGATTATATACCGCGTGAGATGACAGCTTCGGCAATAATGATAATTGGTGCAAAGAATGAGAAGCATGTAAATGAAGCAGTAATGTGGACCATTCTGGGTTTCCCTCTGACTTCAGTTGCTATACCTGTATGGATATCAGCAGGAAACAAGCTGCCGGAGGTCGTAACACCAAATGACAGCCTCAGATCTCCTATCTGTGTTGCTGCCCTGAAATTGAAGGAAGATTGTTTTCCGATTACTTATGACAGAGGATACAATTATATAAATTTGTCGGCAGTGTTAAATAAGGAGAATACAGGCTATATGCAATTGCTACAGCCTGTTGAAAATAAGATATTTGAAAAGACTGATCAGTTATGTGAAGGACTCGAGAATGGGAAAAAAGCCGAAAAAGACATACTTGTTTTTTACGATTGGATTGACAAATATTTGTCAGACAAGTACAAAGACCTTTTTAATATACAACTGGCCGGAAATTAGTACTCTGCCAACAAAGAAATAATAACTTAAAACTATAACTGCAATGAAAAATATCTTCATCGAACTGACTGATACTGATGATCTCAAGATAATGTTCAACGTCTTGCATATCGCATGGATTGAACCTGTCAAGGGGGGTACAAGCATCAAGTCCAACCAGATACATTACTCTTTCCCTAAAAAGGTCAAAGAATCATATGATGAGGTAAAAGCCAAAATTTCTGCGTTGGATTAACCCGAGAAAGTAGCTTCCTGTTAATTCATATTAAGAATTGTAAATTCACATATGTTCAAACCTACTCCCATGGCAATTGAATATCCAAAGAACTTCGCTAGGTTTTATGATCTGATCTACCACCAGATCAGGGATGCTGCAGATGCAGATTTCTTCCAGAATGAAGCCTGCCGGGCAAACGGACGGGTACTTGAAATCGGAGTCGGTACCGGAAGGCACTTTTTGAATGCTCTGAACCGCGGAGCAAATATTTACGGCATCGATGTCAGTGAATCAATGCTCAATCAGCTTTACGACAGGCTAAACCGCAATGAACACTACAGGGTCAGCCTGCAGGATATGATTGACTTTAGGTTCGATTTCAAATTCGACCTGATTATGGCGCCATTCAGGGTTATTATGCATATTCCTGATAAAGCAGATCAGCTGAAGGCAATCAATAATGTATATGATCATCTCGAAAAAGACGGAAGATTCATTTTCGACACTTTCATTCCCGACCTGAAGCAGCTCATTAGTGGCCTTGAAAATGTCACTGACTTTGAAGGAGAATATGAACCCGGTAAAAAAGTAAGAAGGATTGTTTCGACAAAACCCGACCTTTTAAATCAGCTGATCAATGTCAATTTCAGGATGGAATGGGATGAAAATGGCATTCTTGAACAAGATGAGTGGACAACTCCTATGAGGTATTTCTTCAGATATGAACTTGAGCATCTTGTTGAGAGATCGAAGTTCAGGAAATATAAAATTATGGGTGACTACAATGGCAACGAATTAAATCAGGATTCGAAAGAGTTTATTGTTGTCTGCCAGAAGTAATGATGAGGAGAATAATCCTTAATGGATTGGTAATAATGATGGCCCTTTTTTCTGCGGGTTGCAGGAAGACCACATTTATTGTCGAAACAGATGAAGCATATAATAATTTATTTGACCGGACAGATGGCTGGTCCGGAGGTGATGTGGCATGCTCCGCTCCCCTGTCGGACAGTGTGATCCTGTGGTTGTTTGGAGATTCCTGGATCGGGCCGGTGGTTCAAAATCGCCATTATAATTCTCAGATGATCAATAATGTCGTGGCTATCCAGACAGGAATTGAGGTACGGCCCGACAGAATAAAATTCTACTATAATGAAAATGAAGGGAAGGCTTCTCCCCTTTTTATCCCACCTGACGGGAATGGCTGGTTTTGGCTTACGGGAGGTGGGATAATGACAGAAAAAGGTCTTGCACTTATTGCAGGTCAGGTAGCAAAGGTTGAGGGCGATTCCTCAGTCTTCGGGTTCAGGGGTGTGGCCAACTATCTCTTACTGGTGGAGAATCCCATGGATGATCCTGTTAACTGGAAAGTGGTAATGAAGAAGATACCTTTCTACGAAGTGAAACCTGACGGTACTGAGATCAGTTTCGGATCGCTTCAACTGAAAAAAAACGGATTTATTTATGTTTACGGAACCGAACTCAGCAAGCCCGAATCCAACCGTTTCATGCTGCTTGCAAGGACACCTGAAGACCACCTCTCTGACTTTGATGAGTGGGAGTTCTATGGTGATGGTGCATGGCATCGGGAATTTGGTAAATCCGGACGGCTGTGCGACCTGTTTGGTGCTGAATATTCTGTGGCATGGAATCCTTCAATGAAAAAGTACATTACAATCTACTCTGAAATGGGTATGTCGGATAAGATAATAATGCGTACCTCTCCCAAGCCTGAAGGTCCTTGGAGTCCCCAAGAGGTCATTTACAAAGCTCCGGAATCAGGCTGGGATAAATCCTATTTCTGCTATGCTGCAAGAGGGCATGCGGAACTGTCGGGGAAGAATGATTTGCTGATAAGTTATATCTGCAACTCTACTGATTTCTGGAAAATGGCGGCTAATGCTGATATATACAGACCAAAATTCATTAGAATCAGGTTTGGACATTATCACCCAGAAAAATGAAGTACTGTTTCAAGTATTAATATCTGCAACTTTTAAAAGAATTATACGTCTTTATATAAATCAAACCATAAAGACTTACATCATGAAAAAGCAGAATCTTATCATAACACTGGGATTGATCGTAGCATTTACTGTAACGGCAGCCTTTGTTATTGCGCCCCAGGAGTTAAAGAAGAATGTTAATGCAAACAAGGCAAAAACTGTTAAGACAGATATAACATTCCCTGCAGGGAAACTCTATATCAGCCCGAATGGAAAATCATTTTGTGAAGGATTGTATAAATTCAAAAAAGATTTCTGGGAACCTGAAATCTCCTATTATGAGGAATCAGAAACGGGATATCTCAAAATAGATGTTGAGGATGACAGGCACAACAAGGAATATAATGATAGTGATCAGAATGAATGGATAATTGCATTCAACAGGGACGTCAGAAATGATATGCACATTGAAATGATTGCAGGCGAAAGCAATATTGATCTTCAGGACTGCAATATTGATAAATTCGAGTTTGAAATGGTTGCAGGAGAGACTTATATAAATCTGAAAAACACCTCTGTCCCGTTTCTTGAATTCAGGGCAATCGCCGGACAGGCAGAAATTGACCTTAGCGGAAAATGGAAGAATGACCTCGATGCCGAAATTAAAGGCGGCGTTGGGGAGCTTACGATAAAATTACCCTCGGAAGTAGGTGTCAAGGTAAGTATAACAGGTGGTCTGGGTGAAGTCAGCGCACACGGCTTTGACAAGAATAACAGAATATATACCAATGATCTGTACGGAAAGACAAAAGTAAGTCTCCATCTTCAAGTGACAGGTGGCATAGGCAATGTGACTCTCCGTATGGATGACTGATGCCAGGATAAATGTCAATTTTATTATCTTTGACCTTATCTAAACAAAGGTCATGAGATACATAAGTTTTGTCCCAGTATTATTTATTTTTCTCTGGAGCTGTGAAAAACAAATTGAGGTAACTTCTATAGATCAGGTACCCGGAACCTGGAGATGGGAGTCAACCTGCGGAGGCGATGTTGATTACACATGTTTAAATGCCTCAAAATCAAACTATGCAACAATTGAATTCAGATCCAATGGCATATATGTGGAAAAACATATGGATACTGTATTCCTTCAGACAAATTATTCCATTATTAAATCCGACGACACGTTCGGAACACTTGTCCTCGAAAATCCTGCTGTCAGCCGGCCTTTGACAATATTGAACAATGGGCTCATAATACAGAGGGGCGACACGAGGATAACTATACAAAAATCAAATAACGGTTGATAAGATACACTGAAACACCTGGTAAAGAAACTGTTGCTGAACTTACAGATGATAGTTTCACCATAAAAAGTGCCGATGATATTCCCGATATCCTTGGAGAGCTTGGAATGAACAACTGTAACAGGATAATCATTCATGAGCGAAATCTTCATAAGGACTTTTTCATTCTGAGTACAAGGGTGGCAGGTGATATTCTCCAGAAATTTTCAAATTATCGTGTGCGGCTGGCAGTTGTTTGCGATTTCTCAAAATTTTCAAGCAAGAACCTCAGTGACTTCATCCGTGAAAGCAACAGGGGAAATCTTGTCTTCTTTACAGACAATGCTGAATCAGCTTACCTGAAGCTTTCCGGGGGAAAAAAGTAATCATCCAGACTTAAAGAGAATGACTATTATCCTGATCTCCCTCTGTATTTTCCTTTTATTGAATATTTTCCGTATTGTCCTGCCATTCATTGTTTTAAACAGAATGGCTAACAGGCACGTTGATTTCAGGGAGATCTGGAATGCTGAAAATTTCGGGATTGACTCGCAGCACTTCTTTCTAGTGACTGATGACGGACTCAGAATTTCTGCATATGAGGTTAGTGTTGATAATCCAGCGGCAGTTATTGTTTGTCTGGCTGGAATAAATTATCCATCTGCGACCGCATACCTGGGACATGCCAGACTTTTCAGGGAAATGGGATTTGCAACGGTTTTTTTCGATATGAGGGCTCATGGAGAAAGTGACGGCAATATGATATGTATGGGCTATAAGGAGCATATCGACGTAAAAGCCGTTGTGAAATATATTAAATCAAAGCAGGAATATAAATATGTCCCACTTATTATAATGGGTTTATCGCTGGGGGCCTCAACAGCAATAATCTCTGCCGGTGAAATTCCTGAAATCGACGGACTCATAAGCCTTTCGGCATTTTCATCATGGGAGGATATTTTCTGCGACAAGATGAATGCCTATTCTCCTGCATTTTTTACCAGGCTCGAAAAGCCATTGGTGATAATATCGGCAAAAATAAAATACAGGGTAGACAGCAAAATTGTAAGTCCTGTTAACGGAATTAAGAAACTGGGCACCAGGCCTGCCCTCCTGATGCATTCGAGAGAGGATTCCGAAGTGCCCTTTGAAAATTTCAAAAGATTAATAAAGAATGCCCCTTCTCATGTAGAGACCTTCATAAGGGAAGGTAATCTGCATTCAATAGTCAGGACTAAATTCACAACACCTGAAAAGGATGCTGAATATGTATCAGTCCTGACAGAGTTCCTTACAAGGAACTTTTTAAAAGCTTAATTATTTCGTTTTATCTGCAAGCCATAACACCCTTGAAGTAGCCTATTGATTCAGCAATACCTGCAAGCGGGTCATTCATATCTTTCTCAAATTCAAGGCTGCATTTTCCTGCATAATTGATATTGCGAAGCGTCGATACAACTTTCGGAATATCAATTATTCCCCTCCCCATCTCTATAGTTTTTCCTTCTTTTGAAGGCTTGTCGACATCCTTGATATGCATGTCGAAGATACGATCCTTGTACCTTTCGATATCTACCGAGGGATCCTGCCCGTCACGTGTAGTATGACCGATGTCGATGCAAATGCCTATCCTCGGGTCCAGCGCATTGACATGTTCCCAGATATCAGTGGCGTTGGGGTAAAGAGGATTATCCGGTCCATGGTTATGGATAGCAATTCGGATGTCATTCTCTTTTACTTTTTGTTCAACCTGAGGCAGCAGGTCATAGTTCGGTGCACCCACTATCATGTTCACACCTGCCATTTTTGCATAGGCAAATGCCTGATCAACCGATTCAGGAGTTTTCATGTAGATGACGCCGAGTGTATAAACATTGATCCCTGCTGCCTTGAATTTTGTAAGTACAGCATTGATCTGTTCCTGCGTGCTGTTCAAAGGCATATGAAACTCCTTCAGCGAGAGGTTGATTACACCTATCCTCTTCATCATTTCGATTGTCTTATCAACATCAAACCTTGCAAATGTGAATCCGGCCATGCCAATGCTGAAAGCGTGTGGCCCAAGAGATACCAGGACTTTCTTTTCTTCTTTTCGACAGAGGGGACCGGTGCACTGTAAACTGAAGATACGCCTGCGGCAATTATACCTGTTCCTGTTAGTTTTAAAAATCTACGACGTGTATTCATAGTTCTAATATTAATAAATTTCAGCTAAGGATTTCCACTTTAATATTGGTGAAAAAACCTATACCGGCTTCAATTTTGTTTCTATTTTTTGACAATCATGTTATTATCTATTAACCTGCTGTTATATGATTGTATAATAGCTTTCATCTTTTCTTCCAACCTTAATACAATCACGGGTTCTCTCTCCAGAATATTGTTTTCAAGATATTTATCGGTTTTGTAATTATACAAACCAACAGGCTTATTATCGATCATTTCCAGAATATGATCTTGCATGTAAAGATGATAGGTGCTTCCATTTGTATTGAACGCAAATGATTCATACGAATCATCGAGGAGATCATTGCCAAAAGCAATATATTCCTCATCAAAATTCAGGTAGTTAAGTACAGTTGGCATAATATCTATCTGCTGTGCAATCCTTTTCTTCATTCCTCTCAGGTCGCTTCCCGGTTTGTAGAAAATGACAGGAATGCTGTATGAGCCCAAGTTATTCTGGAACTCCTTGTGAATGGATTCGTTAGTATGATCAGCAGTAATTATAAACAGTGTGTTGGCAAACCACGGTTTGTCAGATATCTCATTAAAAAGTTCCCGAAGAGCGTAGTCAGTGTAAGCAACAACTTCAACTATGGGAGCAGGTCCTTTTTTAAATTTGCTCTGATATTTTTCAGGCACTTTGAAGGGATGATGGGATGATATTGAAAATATTGATGCCATAAATGGCTCTGGAAAAGTATTGAGCTTCCCGGCAAAAAAGTGAAAAAATGGCTCATCCCAGACACCCCACATACCATCGAAATCATTCTTAGCAGGGTACTGGTCGAGTCCGAAATAGTCATCAAAACCTGCCATCCTGGAAAAAGAATCAAATCCCATGGAACCATTTGGTGCTCCATGAAAAAATGAAGTATAATAGCCTTTCTTTTTCAGGAGTCCGGCCAGACCATTTATATCATTGTTGGCATAATGGGAAATAATATAGGGCGTTTCGAGTGAGGGAAGTGAAGCCAGGATTGAGGGCATGGCGTCGATCGATTTCTTCCCGTTAGCAATTGAAACTTCAAATGTAAGACTCTCATTTATAAGAGAATCCACGAATGGGGCATACCCCTTATAGGTGCCATTTTCAAGATCGCTGCTCAAGGCTCCTATATATTCTCGTGCAAAGCTTTCGAGGATAATTATCACTACGTTATTCCTGACAAGCGGGCCTTTGACAGAGGGTTTGTAATGAGGATTATAAAGCGAATCCAGCTTCTCCTTTTCAAAGAATTCATACTTAACCAGGGTCTTTTTCCCATAGGTCCTGAAAATGCTGAAAGGAGTATTCAGCACAATAGCTACATCTCTTGGATTTTTTACATAACGCGCTGCATTGCTGATTGTGATCGGCCTGGTGGAATGCTTATATCCGCCTCTTGCTCCTCCTATAATCAGAGCTATCGCAACAGGTATAAAAAGAACATTTGTTAAATAGTACAGGACCCTGTTTGAAGGTTTCGGTTTCTCAAGCTTCACTTTCCGGTAAAGAAAGAACATCAGGGTCCAGAGAAAAATGCAAATGAGAACAACAGGCCAGTAGTCCAGCATGAATCTGAAGATCATTTTTTCAAGATGCGACTCGTTTTCAAAGGTTCCGAAAATATCTGCCGTAGCTCTTTTAAAAACGAAGCGGTAATAAACATAATCAGCGCTGTTGGCAGCCAGCGCCAAAGCATTTGTGACAAAGAACAGCCACATGCTTATTTTCTGGTAGGTCTTGTTGTACCTGAAATCAAAGGGAACTATCTGCATCAGAATGAAAAGCATATTGATGTAGACAGATGCAGAAACATCAAAAAGCAATCCTCCCCTGAGAATCGAAAGCAATTCACCCGTGGTTATTCCGGTGAACATCTTTAAGTTGAACAGATAGAAGCCCATCCGGGATAAGGAAAAAAGAAGAAGAACCAGCAATATCCTGTAAATAAGAAGCGCCAGGACATTTCTTGAAAAGAACCAGTTTTTCATATTTTTAAAAAATGCCGGGCCTGTTCACCAGTACCCGGCAATATACTATGCAATCGATGAAACTAATTCTTATTTGCGTCTTCCATGAGCTCCTTGAAGTCGGACTTGTTGAATTCGTCCATGAACTGGTTGGCTCTTTTCTTGGCTCCTATTCCCAGCAGCATTATCAATGCGACAAGGACTGCGATAACCAGCATGACAATCCTGACTGATCCCGGCTTAGCTTTAAGTGCCTCTATAAGTCCATGATAAAGAAGGTATAAAGAAAAAATATTAACAGCCAGTGATACAATAACTCCGGCAGTAGTATTCAGTCCGCTTACAAATCCAAGCAGCGCGCTGATTGGCAGGACCACCATTACGGCAGCTGTTACTCTCGTATTTGCTTCAAAATCGGTGCTTCCCTTGCATATTGCAGAGATTATAAGAAGAACCACTGCACCGATGAATAATCCGATGACGGCACCAATAAAAGTCCAGACAAGTATCATAATACCAATCGCGCCGCCAACCATACCGCCGCCAATATGAAGCAGATACCATATAAAACCTATTATTCCTGCTACTGCTCCATAGATCAAAGCCTTTATCAATGGCTCGACAATACCTCCCGTTGTCTTCATTGTTGAGAAGTACGACTTCGGACTTATAAGGACATCTTTTGATTCCTTTAGAAAAGCATTAAAGTTGAATGATGTTTCGTTCATAGTCAAATGAATTAAAGGGTTATAGTTAATCAGAATTTAAAAGCCTGTTTATTGGTACAACAAGTTAACAATTCTTTTTAAATAAATGAGAAAAATGACAAATATTGAATAACGAAATAGCAGGAAATATGAATTAATAATCTGATATTCATCTTAATAGGTAAAGGATTTTCAGGATCATTCAAGATAAGTATACCCATAAAGTCCCGACCGGTAGTTCGACAGGAACTCCTTGCCTTCTTCGAGGGTTATTATACCGGCTTTAACAGAAGAGGTAACCCATGTTTCGACTGTCCTTACCATTTTCTTCGGATTGTACTGGACATATTCGAGAACTTCGGCAACAGTCTCGCCGTCAATAACCTGGTCGATCTTGTATCCATTTTCATCCACCGAAACATGAACCGCATTAGTGTCGCCGAACAGGTTATGAAGGTCGCCAAGAATTTCCTGGTAAGCACCAACAAGGAAAACGCCCAGGTAATAGGGTTCGCGCCCCTTCAGCGGATGGACAGGTAAATGATACGACGGATTCTTTGTTGATATAAAGTTATCGATCTTGCCATCAGAATCGCAGGTCATATCCTGAATGGTGGCAAATACAGTTGGCTCTTCATTGAGCCTGTGAATAGGCATTATCGGAAAAATCTGATCAATTGCCCAGGCATCGGGAAGCGACTGGAACAGTGAAAAATTACAGAAGTACTTATCAGAAAGTATCCTCGATACCTGTTTCAGCTCGACAGGAACATGCTTGCTTATGCTTGCAGTCTGGTAAACCTTACGTGCAATCGACCAGAACAGGCATTCTATCTGGGCTCTTGTCTTAAGGTCGATAAGACCGAGGCTGAATCGGTCAAGAGATTCTTCACGTATCTGCTGTGCATCATGCCATGACTCAAGGATCCTGGGCTGGCTGAAATTATCCCAAAGGCTGTAAAGCTCCCTGACCAGCTCATGATCATTCTCGGATACGGTCTCTTCAGGATCCCACACCGGAAGAGTTGCCGTTTCAAGTACCTCAAACACCAGCATAGAATGGTGAGCTGTGAGGGAACGTCCCGATTCAGTGATCACGTTCGGATGGGGAATATTGTTTTTGTTGCTTGCATCGACGAAGGTGCTTACAGAGTCGTTCACATATTCCTGCAGCGTGTAATTAATGCTGCTCTCGCTGTTTGACGATCCTGTACCGTCGTAGTCAACACCAAGGCCCCCTCCTATATCAACAAAATCAACATTGAAGCCAAGCTTCCGCATCTGGACATAGAACTGTGATGCCTCGCGAAGGGCGGTCTTTATCCTCCGGATTTTGGTGACCTGGCTGCCTATATGAAAATGAATGAGCTTAATGCAATTCTTCATCTTATTTTTTTCCAGGAAGTCGATGGCTTCAAGCAGTTCACTCGATGTAAGTCCAAACTTACTGATATCGCCTCCGGAATCTTCCCATTTGCCGGCTCCGACACTTGCCAGTTTGATCCTTATTCCAAGATTAGGTTTCACTTTAAGGCGTCTTGATATGGTTGTGATGAGCTTCAGCTCATTTAGCTTCTCCACAACCAGGAAGATCCTCTTTCCCATTTTCTGGGCCAGGAGGGCCAGCTCAATATAATCTTCATCCTTGTAACCATTACAGATTATAAGTGATTCAGGATCGGTGTTTATCGCTATCACGGCATGAAGCTCAGGCTTTGACCCTGCCTCCAGCCCGATGTTGAATTTCTTTCCATGGCTGACAATTTCCTCGACCACAGGTCTCATCTGGTTCACCTTGATGGGATATATAATGAAATTCTGGGCTTTGTAATTGTATTCCTCTGATGCTTTTTTAAAGCATTTGGAAATATTTATGATCCGGTCGTCCAGGATGTCGGGAAACCTTATTAGTACCGGAGTTGAGACGTCCGTAAGCATCAGTTCATCAAGAAGCTCCTTAAGGTCAACTGTAACTCCGTCCTTCAGAGGCTTAACTGTTACATTACCCTTTTCATTTATTGAAAAGTAGTCGACACCCCAACCATTGATATTGTAGAGTTCTGCAGAATCTTCAATTCGCCATTTTCTCATGATCCGATGTTTTGTTCCGTAATTGGTTATTAAGGATCCGAATAATAAAAATTTTTGCAATGTTATTAAAATTAGATGAATATGACGAAGATTTGGAGGAATATTTGTCCTCCAGTCTTGCAGTCTTGCAGTCTTGCAGTCTTGCAGTCTGGTAGTCTTGGTTCGTTGACCATAGTAATTTGTTCGTGGAAAATAGTTAAATTTGTTTTGATTTTTAATATAAGCCATGGAAACAGATATATCACGCTTTAAATTCAGATCATTAGTCACTGCAGCAATCATTTTCTTAACGCTTCCATCTATTAAGACCAATGCGCAGGAGTATGCCATTGGGGCTGATCTTTCTTTTCTGAAGAGTGCTGAGGATCGCGGATTCGGTTTCAGGGAGAATGATTCGGTAAAACAGGGGCTTCAGATATTTAAAGACCATGGCTATAACTGGATAAGAATCAGAGTTTTCCACACACCAAAGGAGTTGCCGAACAACCTTGAATACACTATTGCTCTTGCAAAGAAGGCAAAGGAGCTGGGGTACAAATTCCTTCTTGACTTTCATTATTCCGATACATGGGCTGATCCCGGCAAGCAGTATACTCCAGAGGTATGGGAAAAACTTTCTCACAAGGACCTTGTAAATGCCGTCTTCGAATACAGCAAGTCGACAATGAAATCCATGAGGGAGGCACATGTTCTTCCCGATATGGTACAGATAGGCAATGAAGTGATTAACGGCATGCTATGGCCAGATGGCAAGCTCCCGGAGAAATGGGATAATTTTGCCGACCTTATTATTGCAGGTATTAACGGAGTATTAGAAGGCTGTGACCCTCTGTATGTACCAAAAATAATGATCCACATCGATCAGGGCGGGAATATGGTCAATACAAAGTACTTCTATGACAAGCTCCTGTCGTACGGGATCAAATTTGATTATATAGGGCAGTCCTATTATCCATGGTGGCATGGAACTTTGCTTGATCTGAGGAACAATATGAACTTCATGGCTAAGCAGTATAAGAAACCGATTATACTCGTTGAAGTTGCTTACTGTGCATCTCCTACTGAATATATTAAGAAACCTGGTCCTTTCCCTGAAACTCCGGAAGGCCAGAGACAATTCCTTGATGAAGTGAATGACATTGTGCTGAGCACGCCCGACAACCTTGGAGCAGGGATCTTCTGGTGGGAACCTGCAACCATGGGAGGACGCTCAACACGTGATTTCTTCGATGAAAAGGGAAATGTATTACCTGTGATTACAGTATTCGACAAGTGGACCAGGAAATGAATTAAGAACCACCCCGACAGTATGGTCGGGGGGAAGTGGTTATTGTAATGGAATCGCCTTCATTTCTACGGGGCTTATAACCTTAAAGACGGGATAAACATTATACCCGCCACCCCACTGCGGGACCAGGTATCGGTCAAAGTAATTCCAGGTTACAAGACCATCATTAGACTGTGGTTCAAGAAGATACGCAGCCAGATTCGCCAATGGCTGTGCAGTTCTGACGACAACGGTTCCGGCAGGAAATTCCAGCGTTTCCTTTATAATTTTGCCCTTTATGGTATTTGTATAGTGCCCCTGATTTAACCTAGCTGAACCCCTGAGCTCCGAAATCTCAAATCTCTCTGTCTCGGTTTTTAAAGCTTCTTCCAGCTTCTCAACCATGATTCCCTGGAGCCTCAGAAGTGCAATAACTTCCGGATCGTTGTTATTGATGAGGTAAGCAAACGGGAAAGTGACACTCTTGGCAGGATAGTAGTCAATATAATAAGGTATGGTAACATCCTTTCTGCGATCAGTCCTTCTGAAAGGAGGATACACATTCGGTTCATTTGTCCGTTCAGCTTCGTATGTCTTGATCGTGACCTTTTCGTCAATTGGTCTTACCTTATACTCTATCGCAAAGGAATCTGTCACTGCAGGATTCAATCCCCGGTTTATGGTTCTCACATCCGCCTCTTTAAGCATGGATTTGATCTCAGCTTTGTTTGCTGAAGCAAAATCGCTAAGCGATTTAATAAGAAAATAACAACCCATTACCCGTGATTTGAAATCGGCATAGACATAATTTTCATTAAGGATGCCAAGCCTGTTCCTGAGTCCAAAATAATTGACCAGGTATCTTGGTTCAGCGGCATCATAGAACCAGCCGCTTTCAGGATTCATCATATTGTTGAATTCACCGTAATAGCAATTCTCTACTTTATATTTATTTAGAAGAGTACCTGACATTTCCGGGATCATTTTGGTCCTCATGTATCTGATAAGCAAGTTATCGCCATTCGGATTAACCATCCAGGTAAATGTTACTGGTTCAATATGAAATGATCCGTCTGTGGTGTGACAGTCCATGAATATGGCAGGATCCCATGGTTTGAAAACCTTTTCTATCAATCCTCTTACTTCAGGAGATTCGGCTTTCATTCCGTCGCGGTTAAGGTCAAGCATCTGTCCGTTATGCCTGACTCCCACTCCATTTACCGGTCCGGCCTGGTATGTTCTGTTCTGCGGGCTTATCTTTTCATTTCCGTCAGGATTGAAATTCGGGCAGATAAGCAGAATGGCATTATTAAGTAACTGAGGATTTTTTTCAGCGAGAAGATCCCTGGCAAACATCAGTGAAGCTTCTTTTCCCTCAACCTCACCCGCATGAATGTTAGCCTGTATATAAATTACAATCCTGTTATCGTTAACAAGATGTGCCGGTGATTTTGGAAGTGGATTGCCGATTATAAGCAAAGGAACATTCCTGCCTTCCACAGATTGTGCTATTGTCGCCACCCGAACATATTTTGAAGATTTCTTTAGCTTCTCAATAAATGACATCACATCATTATAATTCGAAGTAGATTTAAAATCCGAGCTTTCTGCAACAGTCAGGAATGCAGGCTGACCTGCCATGTTAATGAACCGGAACAGGATAGTAAAACTTAAAATAAGAAATCTTCTCATCATTGTTTAAAATTAATTCAGTCCATAAAAATAGATTTTTTTACAAATTATTTAGAAATATAAATAATTATATGTATTTTTACGGCCTAAATTTTTAAAATAGAATACAATGAACAAAGGAACAGTAAAATTTTTTAATGTATCAAAAGGATTCGGATTCATTAAAGACGCAGATTCAGAAAATGAATATTTTGTACACGTTTCTGGACTGATCGACAAGATCAAGGAAAACGACGAAGTAACATTTGAGCTAGCTGAAGGTAAAAAAGGAATTAATGCAGTAAACGTAAAACTGGCTTAATTTACCATACTAGAGAAATATAAGGCTGTCAGTTTCTGGCAGCCTTTTTCTTTTAAAAAAAAACTTGCAGTACCCATGTACCTGCAAGTTTGCTGTTGAAAGCCGACTATATTTAAAAAACTAATTCTGCTATTTCTTAGCGGCTTTCTTTGTTTTCTTAACAACGCGCTTTTCTTTCAGAGTTTTCTTCGGCGCTTTCTTTGTTTTCGGTTGTGCTTTTGCTTTTTCCTTTGCCATGACTTTAAGGTTTTAATTAAACTCAACCAAATTTAGAAAATCCACATAAAAGAAATCTCTAAGTTTTTAACAGTTGAATTTTTCAGACAATAAACTTGCCCGCTTCATTATCAAGAAGCCATGTCGTTATTCCGTTCAATGATCTTGCGTGAGCAGCAGGGAACATTCCTGAAACCGCACTATTCCTGTATATCTCATTTACTATATCTGCTTTGTTTTTCCCGGTTACAAGAAAAAAAATTGATCGTGCGTTGTTAATAACTTTTCCTGTTATTGTTATTCTCTTCTGACCCGATAAAGGATGAACAGCAACATCACAATTTATTTTACTTGAGAATAATTTTTCATTCCCTGGAAAGATTGATGCAGTATGTCCGTCTTTACCCATTCCAAGAAGCACAATATCGAAAACCGGAATGCTATTTTTTTGACATACCTGATTATCGATCACTCCTGAATATCTTGCTGCTTCCTTCACAGGATCATCCTCCCCCCTTATCCTGAAAACATTTTCTGAAGGTATTTCTATTTTACTAAGGAGTATTTTATTTATCATTCCGAAGTTGCTCTCAGTATGATCTGGAGGGACACAACGCTCGTCAACCCAGAACAGCTTTACAACGCTCCAGTCAACTGTCGTGGAATATTTTTCAGATAGAACCGAAAAAAGCAATATGGGTGTACTGCCCCCGGAGATTGCAATTGTCAAAGATGTCTTTCTTTTCTCTGCAACTTTGATAAGTCCAATCAATTCTTCAGCAAATCCATTTGCAAGTTCTTCAGGAGTAAGATAAATTTTATAATTCACAGTAGTTTCCATCATCAGAAAGATTTTTGCATGGATACCTCCAGGTAAGTCCACAACCTTCTATCAATTCGTCGGATACTGTAGGTCCCCACGTACCTGCAGGGTATCCATATATCTTTATATCCGGATTTTTAGCCCATGCTTTCTGGATCGGGTCGACGAACTTCCATGCTGTTTCCACTTCATCGTCGCGCGAAAAAAGAGTTGAATCGCCGATCATTACATCATAGAGCAGTCTCTCATATGCTGAAGGAACTCTTATGTCTGCAAGATCCTTGTAATGAAAATCCATATTCACATTCTTTACATTGAATCCTGAGCCGGGTTCCTTCATGTCGAACTTGAGAAGAATTCCTTCATCGGGCTGAATTCTTATGATCAGCTGGTTTGAATTGAGGCTTCCTCCATCGCGCAGAAAAAGGTGATGAGGAGTCCTCTTGAAATGAATAACAATCTCTGTCACTCTTGTCGGAAGCCGCTTCCCTGTCCTGATATAGAAAGGAACTCCGCCCCATCTCCAGTTATTGATAAAGAATTTGATGGCAACATATGTTTCTGTCCTGGAGTCCTTTGCAACACCATTTTCGTACCTGTAGCCTGGCACACATACACCCCTGATCGTTGATCCTGTATATTGTCCTCGAACTACCATCCTGGGAACTTCATCCTCCCTGACCGGCTGAAGAGACTGCAGAACCTTAAGCACCTCATTCCTGACAGAGTTGGATTCAAGCGACGAGGGAGGCTCCATGGCAGTAAGACCCACCATCTGAAGCAGATGATTCTGTACCATATCTCTCAATGCACCAGAAGAATCATAGTAACCCCCCCTCTCTTCCACTCCAATGCTCTCTGCGGAAGTTATTTCAACACATCGAATATAGTTCCTGTTCCAGAGTGGCTCAAAGATTCCGTTTGCAAACCTGGTTACAAGAACATTCTGTACTGTTTCCTTGCCAAGATAATGATCTATTCTGTAGATCTGGTCCTCGGTGATCATCCCATGAAGCTTTCTGTTCAGGTCCCTCCCCGATTCAAGGTCATACCCGAACGGCTTTTCAATTATGAACCTCCTGAATCCGGATTCCTGAACCGCCAGACCTGACACGTGAAGGTTCTCAGCAATTATTGAATACATTGTGGGAGGAGTAGCCATGTAAAAAATGAAATTGGCGCCGGAATCAAGCCCCATCGCCTTTGAGTTCAGCATTGCTTTAAGCTTCTCAAAATCCGAAGCTTTTGAATTATCAATAGAAATATATGATAGACTGTCAGTGAACTCGTCAATAAGCCTTTCGTCGGGATTCTTCTCCTCTGAATATGAAATGATACTTTCCTTCATCTTTTTCCTGAAATCCTCATCAGAAAATTGCGTCCTGCCGCATCCGACCACCTCGAATTTCGATGGCAGCAGCTTCTGAACCTTTAGAGAAAAAAGGGCAGGTACAAGCTTTCGTGAGGTCAGATCGCCGGAAGCACCAAAAATAACAAGGACAAGATTCCTGGGAATTTCCATACTCTTAATAATTATTTACCTGCTAAAATAATTTTGATTTTCTGGTTCTTATGCAACGCCAGAATAAATACAAGTTAACAAAATAAATGTAGTTATGTTCTTTACACGACAAGTTTTACTCTCTGATTAATTCACAATTGTTGATTAACAAGTTTATAACTTTTCTTAATTAAATTTACTATTATTAATATTTTTATAGATATTTGCAACAAAATGAAAGATAAATAATATATTTGCAAGGGAATTTTAAAAATGGCAATGGAAGTAACCATTATATCATCACTATTTCTTAAAAGGCATTCCTGAAGAGAGTGAGAATGGTATATGGGATAGGATTAGGGATAACCGTTCTCTTGAATAACAGAGAACGGTTTTTTTATAAATAATGATTTCAAAACAGAAATAGAAATGAAAACCGAAAGGCCGATAAGCCAGGGATTGTACAGACAGGAGTTCGAACATGAGAATTGCGGTATTGGCTTTGTCGCCCATCTGAAGGGGAAGAAATCACATTGTATAATCAACCAGGGTCTTGATATCCTCAGGAATATGACTCACCGCGGTGCTGAGGGGGCCGACAGCAAGACCGGTGATGGCGCCGGTGTGCTGATCCAGGTTCCTCGTGATTTTTACCTTATACAGGGGTTTGCACTTCCTCCCGCAGGACAGTTCGGAACCGGCTTGATTTTCCTTCCCAAAGATGATACAGATGCAAAAAAATGCATTGAGACGCTTCTTGATATAATTAAGGAAGAAGGAGTGCAATTCATCGGCTTCAGAGAAGTTCCCCGAAATAATTCAGTGCTGGGTGAGATTTCTCTTGCTGCAGAACCAGGCATCAGACAGATCCTTCTCGGATCCGATGTCGACCAGGATGAGCTGGAAAGAAAATTATATATTATAAGGAAACGCACAGAAAGGATTATACGCGACTCAGGAATAAAGCAGAAAAACTCCTTTTATATTCCCAGCCTTTCAACAAAAGTACTGATCTACAAAGGAATGCTGACATCACTGCAGCTTGGAGAGTACTTTCTTGATCTCCAGGATGAAAGGCTCCAGAGCGCGATAGCATTGGTACATTCGAGATTCAGCACAAATACATTCCCAAGCTGGGATCTTGCACAGCCATTCAGGGTTCTGGGACATAATGGCGAGATCAACACCATCAAGGGCAACAGACTATGGATGGAAGCCAGGGAATCGATCCTCAAATCAGACAAGCTTGGCGACCTTTCGCGGATCTACCCGATAATTGAACCTGACAAGAGCGACTCCGCATCACTAGACAACGTGCTTGAATTCCTGCTGATGAGCGGTAAATCGCTTCCGTATGCTATGTCAATTCTGATCCCGGAATCCATAAATGCCAAGAATCCGATATCCACTGAGCTGAGAGCCTTTTATCATTATCATTCAACTTTCATGGAACCATGGGACGGACCCGCCTCACTTATATTTTCCGATGGTCGTTATATCGGCGGGATGCTCGACAGGAATGGCCTGCGTCCATCAAGGTATGTGATAACAACAAATGACCTTATAGTGATGGGTTCGGAAGCAGGGGTACAGAGATTTGCTCCGCATGAGATAATAGAAAAAGGCCGGCTTAAGCCGGGGAAGATGCTGCTGGTGGATACTGAATCAGGTAAGATACTTCATGATGAAGAGCTCAAAGCTAACCTGGCAAGTGAGTATCCGTATGGAGAATGGATCAGGCAGAATATGGTTAATCTCGAGGAGATAGAGACTGGTCAGGTTGTGACTCCGGACCTGGGTTCAGACTATGATAAATATGCAACCTCCTTCAACTATTCGATGGAGGATACCGACAGGATCATCAAGGAGATGGCTGCCACAGGCAAGGAACCAATCGGATCTATGGGTAACGATGTGCCACTGGCCGTCCTTTCAAGGAAGCCTTACCGCCTTTTCAATTATTTCAAGCAGCTTTTCGCCCAGGTTACAAATCCGCCGATTGATCCGATCAGGGAAGAACTTGTGATGACCCTGTCGGGTTATCTTGGATCGCTTCAGCAGAATCTTCTCGAGACCTCACCAGATCATGTAAAAATGGTCCGGTTCAGAAACCCGGTTATCTCAAACACTTACTTTCAGGTTATTAAAAACCTCAGATGGAAAGGCTTTTCTGCAGCCGGTCTTAAAATGCTTTTCGATGCGACCAAAGGGGCTGACGGACTTCAGCAAGCAGTCGATCAGCTTTGTCTCGATGCCGAGAAAGCTGTCGATGAAGGTAAAAATTATATTATCCTGTCAGATCGCGGGATAAGTCAGAACATAGCTCCTATTCCCTCCCTGCTAGCTGTATCTGCAGTTCATCATCACCTGATAGTCAGGCGCAAGCGTATGCAGATCGATATTGTTGTCGAGAGCGCGGAACCAAGGGAGGTAATGCATTTTGCACTCCTCTTCGGATATGGAGCAAGCATCATAAATCCGTATATGAGCTTTGCTGTCATCGATAAGCTCGTTAAGGACAAGGCTTTACAACTTGATTATCATACTGCCGAAGCCAATTACATCAATTCGATCAACAAAGGCATACTGAAGATAATGTCGAAGATGGGCATAAGTACCCTGCGCAGCTACAGATCATCACAAATATTTGAGACAGTGGGGATACATCCTGATATTGTAAGTAAATACTTTGCAGGAACAATTTCCCGTATCGGAGGCATAGGCATGAGCGAAATTGCTGAGGAGGTTCTTATTCCTCACAGAAAAGCATTTATCGAGGAACTACAGCCTGAAATACTTACCGAAGGAGTCTACTCGTACAGGAAATATGGGGAGCATCATGCCTGGAATCCTGAAACTATATCATTGCTTCAATGGAGCACCAGAACCGGGGACCGCGAAAAATTCAGGGAGTTTTGCAGCCTTGCAAACAGGAATACTGAACATCCGGGATTCATACGCGGATTATTGAGGATGAAGAAGAATCCCATTCCCCTGGAGGAGGTCGAGCCTGTCGAAAAAATAATGAAGCGGTTCGTCACAGGTGCAATGTCTTATGGCTCCATCAGCCGTGAAGCACATGAAACAATGGCAATTGCCATGAACCGTATAGGAGGACGCAGCAATACAGGTGAGGGGGGTGAGGATCCTGAACGATTCAAGCCAAGGGAGGACGGAACGAGCACGAGAAGCGCCATCAAGCAGGTTGCAAGCGGACGATTTGGAGTGACCGCCGAATACCTGGTGAATGCTGATGAGATCCAGATAAAAATAGCACAGGGCGCTAAACCGGGTGAAGGAGGACAGCTGCCCGGCCATAAGGTTGATAAGATCATTGCAAAGACACGGTATTCTATACCCGGCATAACATTAATATCTCCCCCGCCTCACCACGATATCTATTCGATCGAGGATCTTTCTCAGCTCATATTTGACCTCAAGAACGTAAATCCAAAAGCAAGGGTAAGCGTTAAACTGGTTTCCGAAAGCGGTGTCGGAACCATAGCGGCAGGGGTGACAAAGGCCGGTGCAGACCTGATAACCATCAGCGGATATGAGGGGGGAACCGGAGCAAGTCCTTCTTCATCAATAAAGCATGCGGGACTTCCGCTTGAGCTTGGTCTTGCCGAGACACAGCAGGTTCTTGTCATGAATAACCTGCGCAGGAAGGTGATGCTGCAGGCAGATGGACAGCTCAAAACCGGATGGGATATCCTCATGATGGCGCTCATGGGCGCTGAGGAATATGGCTTCTCGACAGCTGCTCTGATAGTTCTTGGATGCGTGATGATGCGAAAATGCCACCTCAACACATGCCCGGTAGGTGTCGCGACGCAGAATCCGGAGCTCAGAAAGCGTTTCCTGGGGAAAGCAGACTATCTTGTAAATTTCTTCACCTTTCTGGCAGAGGATGTCCGTGAGCATCTTGCAATGCTGGGCTGCAGAAGCCTTGATGAAGTAATAGGTAGGTTCGACCTGCTTGAGAGAAATCCCGAAGTTGATCATTGGAAAATAAAGAATATTGATCTTTCAGGCCTGCTCTCAGCACCGGCTGGACCAGTTTCGGTTCCGACACATTGCGTTGAAAAACAAGAAAACAAGCTCAATAATATCCTTGATCTTGAACTTATTACAGAAGCAGAAAAAGCCCTGAATGACAGACAGCAGGTTATTATAGAAAAGCCCATCAGAAACACTGACAGGACAACAGGTGCAATGCTTTCCGGGAAGATTGCATCAATGTACGGATCGGTTGGTCTGCCTGACGGAACCATTAAATGCCGTTTCACCGGTTCTGCAGGCCAGAGTTTCGGAGCATTCCTGTCTCCGGGTGTCGAGCTTTATCTTGAAGGAGATTCAAACGATTATTTGGGTAAAAGCCTTTCAGGCGGAAGGATCATTGTTGTTCCTCCGGCAGGTTCGGCTTTTGAAGCCGATAAAAACATTATCATAGGAAATACGGTGCTCTATGGCGCAACAAGCGGTGAAATCTATATTTCCGGAATTGCGGGAGAAAGGTTCGGTGTTCGTAACAGCGGAGCTAATGCCGTGGTGGAAGGTGTCGGAAACCATTGCTGTGAATATATGACAGGAGGACGGATAATTGTCCTTGGCAGGACAGGGAGCAATTTTGCCGCAGGGATGAGCGGAGGAATCGCATATGTATTTAATGAGCACGGCGATTTCGATTATTACTGCAATATGGGAATGGTCGAACTGTCTCTTGTTGAGGATGTTAATGATATGATGGAGCTGACCAGCTTCATTACACTTCATCATCATTTCACCGGAAGTAAAAAGGCAAAAATGATAATTGATGATCCGGATAAATACTTTCCGATGTTTATAAAAGTAATTCCATATGATTATAAGAAAGTCCTTCAGGAACAGAAGCTGGAAGAGCTCAGGATAAAAATTGCAAGTGTGGAAATGGATGTCGAATTCGGAGCCTGAAACTTAAAGGATTCAGGATTAACTATTAACCGAAGCATTATGGGTGACGTAACAGGTTTTTTAAAGATAAAAAGGAAGGAAGCAGGGAACAGACCTATAAATGAAAGGGTCTGCGACTTCAGCGAGGTGGAGCAGGTGCTTAACAGTGAGGACAGGATGCTTCAGGCATCAAGATGCATGGATTGCGGCATTCCATTCTGTCACTGGAGCTGCCCCGTTGATAACCTGATACCGGATTGGAACGACCTGCTTTATAAGGGCGACTGGAGAGCTGCATATGAAAGGCTTAATGCAACAAATAACTTTCCGGAATTCACGGGCAGGATTTGTCCTGCCAGCTGTGAGCATGCCTGTGTACTGAATATCAGTCAGGAACCTGTCACAATACGCGAAAATGAAGTTGCAATAACTGAAAGAGCTTTTGCTGAAGGGTACATAAAACCAATGCCTCCCAAAAAACGCACTGGCAAAACCGTGGCTGTGATAGGAAGCGGGCCAGCCGGAATGGCAGCAGCAGACCTTCTCAACAAGGCAGGCCACTCTGTAACATTATTTGAAAAGGATGAAAAGGCCGGAGGACTTCTGAGATTCGGCATTCCCGATTTCAAGCTGAGCAAGGCTGTTGTCGAAAGAAGGCTAAATCTGATGGAGAAGGAAGGTGTTCAGATAAGGACCGGAGCTCATATCGGGAAGAACATTCCCGTGAACGATATTAAAAACAGCTATGATGCGATTTGTATTGCGACAGGGTCAGGTCATCCGCGCCGCCTGAATATAGAGGGAAGCGAATTCGACGGGATACATCTTGCGATGGATTTTCTGTCAGCGCAGAACAGGGTCAGCTCAGCTCTGATACCTGTAAACGAGAATAAGATTGTTGCTGATGGTAAAAGAGTCCTTGTCATAGGAGGAGGTGATACCGGATCAGACTGTGTCGGAACTGCAATACGACAGAGGGCAAAAAGCGTAACTCAGATAGAGATACTTCCGCAGCCGCTGCTTACAAGAATTCCTGAAAATCCATGGCCCTATTTCGGCAAGATTCTGAAGACTTCAACCTCACATGAGGAAGGCTGTGAAAGATTATGGTGCATTTCGACATTAAGGTTCGTGGGAGACGGAAGAATTACGCGTGGAGCAGAGGTTGAAGAAGTGGAATGGGAAATCGTAAACGGAAAGTATGCAATGAGACCGGTACCTGGAACCCGAAGGGCAATTGAGACCGATATGGTTCTTCTTGCACTTGGATTCGAACACCCTGTGCTTGATGGCCTGATATCAGAGCTGGGTCTCGAACTCGATGGCAGGAAAAATGTTAAAGTCAATGATTCCCTGGCGACAAGCTCTCCAAAGATATTCGCGGCAGGAGACACTGTAAACGGGGCTACCCTTGTTGTAAATGCAATCGCCTCCGGCAGAAAGGCTGCGAAGGCGATCGATAAATATTTGAACTCTTAACCCTATCTCGTATCTTTATCGGCAAGTCCTCTCATATCCTTCACTGTATCAATCAGTCTGATTAATTCTGATCTGTATCCGTCTTCATCGTTTCCCTTTGAAGCCCTTGCTAATCTTGCAGCACTCTCAAGAGTTGAGTTACCCTTGAATTCTGACTCCCTGAGTATCATCCCAAACTCGACAACTGCAGCGGCAAACCTGAGGTTATCAGAGACATCTTCTATAGAGGCAGGATTGCTTCTGACCGTTTTTTCGAGCAGCTTGCTCGTGCTGCCATCAGGCTGTTTGTAACGTACCTTGATTGTAAGAAGCTCTCCGGAATAATCTTCTTCCTGTACCTTGGCTGATACCTTGTACTTAAGAGGATCAACTGATGGAATTTTCTCACCGGAACCTGCAGGTACTATTTCATAAAGTGCTGTGACCATGTGTCCTGATCCCATTTCTCCGGCGTCTTTGGTATCATCATTGAAATCCTCATCGTTAAGAAGTCTGTTCTCATAACCTATCAGCCTGTATGAATCGACTTTGGCAGGATTGAATTCAAGCTGGAACTTGACATCCTTGGCGATGGTGAAAAGCGTGCCACCGAATTCGTGAACCAGCACCCTGCGAGCTTCCTGCAGATTATCAATATATGAATAGTTGCCATTGCCCTTGTCGGCAATAATCTCCATCTTGTCATCCTTGTAGTTGCCCATTCCAAAGCCCAGGACAGTAATGAATACTCCAAGCTCACGTTTCTCCTCAACAAGCCGTTCCATTCCGCCATTGCTTGATTCGCCTACATTAAAATCGCCATCCGTGGCAAGTATTATCCTGTTGTTTCCACCCTTTACGAAGTTCTTCTCTGCTTCCTTGTAAGCGAGCTTCAGACCTTCTCCGCCGGCAGTTGAACCACCAGCTTCAAGGTTGTCTATAGCACTCATTATCACTTCTTTCCTGTTACCCGGAGTTGATTCAAGGACTAGTCCGGCAGCACCTGCATATACTACTATTGCCACATGATCCTGCGGACGCAGCTCATTCACAAGAAGACCAAATGCTGATTTCAGAAGCGGCAGCTTATTGGGATCATTCATCGATCCTGAAACGTCGATCAGGAATACAAGGTTCGAGGGAGGAAGCGAGGTTTTGTCGATGCTCTTCCCGCGCAAACCTATCTGAAGCAACTGGTGTTTTGTGTTCCATGGACAGTTAGCCAGTTCTGCATAAACCGAAAAGGGATGCTCGCCCTTAGGTTCGGGATAATCATATTTGAAATAATTGATCATCTCTTCAATTCTTACTGCATCTGCAGGAGGCAGGCTGCCGGAATTTATAAACCTCCTGATATTCGAATAAGATGCATTGTCGACATCGATCGAAAAGGTTGATAACGGATTATTTTTTACGTTTTTGTACCCGTTTTCATTCACAGAAGAATACCCTTCGGTGTTGAAATTGTTGTTGTAGCGCTGGAAATTAGCTCTGGATTCATAAGCCATCCCCGCAACCATTGGGGCAGCTTTGGAAGAATAATCTTTCTTTCCCGTTAAATTCACATATACCTGATCTTCCACAACAATCAGCTCTGGTTTCATTGTTACGTTTATAGTACTTCTGTCACCGATCTTCTGTTCGACGGTAATATATCCTGAAAGTGAGAAGACAAGTACCCTATCTTCCTGACTGACAGTTATTTTATAGTTACCTTTAAGATCCGTGATAGTCCCTGCCGGAGCTCCTTTAACCTTTACCATAACTCCGGATAGAAGCGTTCCCTGGTCATCTGACACCTTTCCTGTAATGGTCCTTGTTTCTGTGAATGATATCACAATTGCTGCGAGGATCATTATAACGATTGTTTTAAAAATGTTTTTCATAATTGTAAGATTTTGGTTAAACTTTTCTCATAGGATGCAGAAGTTCTCCAAATTCCATAAATGATTATGAATTTCTAATCAGAATCAAATGAAATTCATTAACCGCAGAGTGCGAAAAGCGAAGTCCTGATTTGGAGGGAGGAAGAAAGGCTTTGCAGCCTTTACGATTAAAAAACTATATCTTTAATATCTGAATAATCTGTTTCCAGTTAATGATTTTTAAGTTTCCGGGAAAATTATCGAAGAAGCGATCAGATGAGGAGTTGATAAATGAGTTTAGCTCCAAAGGTGATCTTGAGGTTCTTGGGGAGCTTTATAAGAATTATATGCACCTGGTTTATGGTGTTTGCCTGAAGTACCTTAAGGACAGGGACGAATCGATGGATACAGTTATGCAGATCTTCGAAAAACTCATTAATGATATCCCCAAACAAAAAATTGAAAATTTCAGGAGCTGGCTTCATGTGGTGACAAAGAACTATTGCCTCATGCAACTAAGATCAAGGAAGTCAGACGACCAGAAGTTCAACGAATGGAAGCTGGATCCGGAAAATTTTGTGGAAAACGGATCATATCTGCATCCTATTGACAATGAAGATCATGAAATTGACAAGGTGCTTGCAGATTGTATTGAAAGTCTGAAGGATGAGCAGAAGGAATGTATCCGTCAGTTTTATTATGAAGACAGATGCTACAGTGAGATCGCAAAAAATCTCGGTATTGATGAAAAAAAGGTGAAGAGTAATCTTCAGAATGGTAAAAGAAATCTGAAACTTTGTATTGAGGAGAAAAATGAAAGAGGAAAAGAATAAAACGAGTAAGCCTGTCTCTGAATTTCAACGTTATGTGCGGGGTGAAATGACAAAGAGACAGGAAAATGCTTTCCAGAGGAAGCTTCAGAAAGATCCGTTTGCTGCTGAAGCTGCTGAAGGTTTTTCTGAAATCTCACCCCGGGATGCAGAGGAAGATATTGACCGACTCGGAAAGCGTCTTAAAAAAAGGATCACGGGCAGGAGAAGAATAATTTATTATCGTATTGCTGCTTCAATTGCAGTTCTGATGATTATCTCGTCTGTGTATTTATTTATCTACAGGAACAAGCCAGCCAGTGAACTCAGTAAAGGCACCTTCACTCCTGCCGTGAAGGGAGTAATTGATTCAAAGAAAACTAATGAACAATCTTTGCCGGTATCAGAAGATGCAGTTGCATCAACGGCGGTATTATCAGAACAGGAGAAAGGAAATGAAATTAAAAACCATGCCATTTCTGCCATTACAGATGCTGCTCCGGCAAAAACGCTTGCCATGGCTGAGAAAAAAGATTCTGTGGTATTAATTGCTGCCGATCAGTTTGCAATGGACGATAAACAAGATTCTGCAGAATTAATTACTGCTGATCTGTCTGCCGAACCGGTCGCTGCCCAAAATGAGGCTAGCCTTGCTGAATATAAGGCAGAGACAAAAAACGCAAGGGTAGCAGGAGTTGAATTGACAAAAGCTGCATATATGGAAGCAGTCCATACTCCTCCCTTGCCGGTAACGGGCAAAGATAATTTCGACAGGTATATCAAAGAGAACATAAGGAAACCAGCGAATTTAGCTGCCGGAGATAGCGCCAGTGTTATCGTCAGTTTTATAGTCAGAATTACCGGTGCAATCGATGAATTTAAGGTGATCTCAAGCCCGGGAGATGAATTTTCGAATGAAGCAAAGAGGCTTGTGATGGAGGGTCCGGCATGGAACCCAGCCAGAAGCAACGGCGAAAAGATAGAGGATGTAGTCCGCTTAAGGATTATGTTTAAATAGATAATATTTTATGGCCGGAAAACTAAGAGTACTTTCATTCCTTTTATTCCTGATTCTATCATCTGGATATAAAATCATATCACAACCTGTCGATTCTGTGTCCTTCGGATTGAATTCCAGATACAGCTTTTATTCATATGAAAATAGCGGAGAGATGCTTCTTCATGTTCCTCAGAATATGATATATAACAATATTGAAGTGTCACTGAATTCAGCTGGAAAAGAATTGGTAGTCTGGAAAGGAATACCCCGAAATAAAATAGTCAGAATACTATTCAACTTCAACCATGGAACTTCGACTAATATGATCGATGCTGTGATCAGGGTTTCTGGCAGGCCGAACAGATATACTGCATCAGCAGAATTAATAATCCTTCCATTTAAGTCAAACGAGGTAAAAACCGATCGTTTAACCGGAGGACTGATGGTAAACAAAAGAGTGTTCTTTCCATTTGGATTTTATACCTATACACCAGTTCAGCCGACACTCCCCGAGGAGGAGGTTGTCAAAGGCTTCAACATGATATCACCGTACCAGAGGATCCTTCCGGAGACTTTTACCATGCGTAAAAAATATATGGACCGATGCGCACAACTTGGGATGAAGGTGCACTATAATCTCCTCTCAGTGTCAGGTGGCGGTGGCGTGGGATCGAAGATTGAAGGTCTTTCCGAACGTCAGAAAAGAGAGCTTCTTTTAAGGGAAATAGAAGCATTCAGGGATCATCCTGCCCTGCTTGCATGGTATATTGCTGATGAACCCACAGGCAATAAAATAATACCTGATTCCCTGATTAAGATCTATAATATGGTGAAGGATCTCGATCCGTGGCACCCTGTTTCAATAGTCTTCATGGCACCGTTCATGTCATCAAAGCAATATGCCGATGCTCTTGATATTGTGATGGCCGATCCATACCCGGTGCCTGACAGTCCTATCACAATGGTTGGCGATGCTGCAGGTCAGCTTGCAGCGGAATTTGGAGGCAAAAAACCTGTATGGATCGTTCCCCAGGCTTTTGGAGGCGGAGAATGGTGGGGCAGGGAACCGTCGCTTCAGGAGCTAAGGTCAATGACATACCAGTCAATAATCAAAGGGGCCAGGGGAATACAATATTTTGTCAGACAGGGACTTAACCTGTTCCCAAAATCCACCTCCGCCTGGGCTGAATGCGGAAGAATGGCTGCAGAGATTGCAGAACTGACGCCATGGCTGCTATCAGATGAAGAGAGTATCCCGGTGCGGTCCGGATCACCGAATATTATTGCGACCTCGGCGCTCCATGACGGACAACTGGTGATAATAGCTGTAAATAAGAAAAATTCTCCGCAAAGAGCTGATTTTTCAATTGCAAGTCCATTTTCAGGAAAGGTCAGGGTTCTGTTTGAAAACCGCTCTGTCAATGCAAGCGGAGGTTATTTCTCCGATCAGCTGTCTGCATTCGGTTCACAGGTATACCTGATCAGTATGAATAAGGAGAATGGCACTTTGAAGCCGTGGACGAAAAACCTCATAAAAGATCCAGGCTTTGAGGACATTTCCAGTCCCGGAGTGCCGGCATCATGTTATGCCCGCGGCGGAGGCGACAGGGGTGCCACATACTTTCTTGATTCTGGGGAACCTTTTGAGGGCAATCATTCAATAAGAATCATAACACCACAAGAAAACAAGAGTATAAAACTGAGGTTCTTTCCTTTTACCGGCAGAAATGGAGGATCATATTATATTTCAATATGGGCAAAAGCTGATCCGGAACGGGGATTTCAAATCGGAGGAAAAAACAGGAAGCAATATTTTGAGATCGCACTTGGAGATTATGCTGTAACCCGGTTTGAGCTGACCAGCGAGTGGAAGGAATATGTAACAAATGTTACAATTCCCTATTACAACGATCAGCCGCCGAGAACAAATGTTATCTTGCAGATGCCTTCAGCGGGCGTCGCATGGTTCGATATGCTTCAGTCTATCGAAAGTGTTGATATAAACAAATGTATAAATCCTGAATTATTAATTGAAAAATGAAAAAAATATTTGTAACTCTTTTTTCAGTAATTTTTATCCTTATCTCCGGCTGTACCGGAAGAAAGGAAAACAAGAATTATAAGGGGAACCCGGAACCCTTGATGCAAAACGCCTATATCAAATTGCCACTGGGCTCGATAAAACCTGAAGGGTGGCTTAAAGCCCAGCTTGAAGCCCAGGCTGCAGGGCTTACCGGTAATGTGGACGATTTCTGGCCCGACCTGAAGAACTCTGCATGGCGCGGAGGCACAGGTGATGCATGGGAAAGAGGCCCTTATTTCCTCGACGGACTAGTTCCTCTCGCCTACCTGCTCGATGACGAACAGCTTAAAGATAAAGTTAAATCGTGGATGGAACCCATCCTTTCAAGCAGCAGGGATTCAGGCTGGTATGGCCCTCTGAAGAATACCGACCGCTGGCCTCTTGCAGTTTCCAACAAAGCCCTGATGCAGTACTACGAGGCAACCTCTGACACGCGGGCTCTTGATGTACTGAAAAAATATTTCAGGTACATTCATGATTCTCGTCCCGACTGGCCCGACAATCAATGGAGGGGCGTAAGGGCAATGGAGAATGCCGTTACAGGCTACTGGCTCTACCGGCAGACCGCGGAGCCCTGGATTCTTGAAGCTATTGAATCAATACAAAAGAACTCTTTCGACTGGACAAACCAGTACGAGAAATTCCCGTGGGATTCGGCTGCATTGGCTGAGAAGAGAATCCCTACAGAAACCTGGAAGGGACTGACAGCACATGGAGTGAATAATGGCATGGCTATCAAATATCCGGGTTTATGGTATCAGCAGACAGGTGAGGTACGATATAAAAATGCGGTCCTGGCAGCGTTAAAAAAGTACGATCTTAATCATACCCAGGCAGCAGGACGCTTTTCCTGCGATGAACATCTTTCAGGTAAAAGTCCCGACAGAGGAACGGAACTCTGCGCTGTGGTTGAAGAGATGTTCTCTCTCGAAGAGCTCTACGCCATCTTCGGCGATAACACCTTTGCCGACAGGCTTGAATTTCTGACATTCAATGCATTGCCCGGAACAGAAACACCGGATATTTGGGCACATCAGTATGATCAGCAGTCGAACCAGGTTCTTGTCACAAATCAGAAAAGGAACTGGGTCAGTAACGGAGACCAGTCAAATATATATGGACTGATGCCGAATTTTGCATGCTGCCTTGCAAACATGCACCAGGGATGGCCCAAATTTGCCGGAAGCCTGTGGATGGCAACAAATGATAACGGCCTTGCTGCCATGGCCTATAGTCCATGTACGGTAAAAGCCAAAGTCGGCAACGGCACAGATGTTACCATCAGCGAAGAGACCGAGTATCCATTCAAGGGATTTGTAAAAATAAAGATCAGCACAATGGAACCGGTGAAATTTCCACTATGCCTGAGGGTGCCGGGTTGGGCGGATTCTGTATCATTTAATTACAAGGGTAAGAATATGACCGGCACAGGCGGTGAAACAGTCAGGATTGTGGAAAAATGGGAAGATGGAGACATAATAACTTTCAGAATACCAATGAATATAAGGTTTGAGAGACGATACAATAATTCGGTTTCACTGCTCCGCGGCCCATTATATTTCTCCTTAAGAATCGATAAAGAATATAAAAGCGTGAAGCTTAATTATGACAATTTCGGCTATAAAGGCAGTGTTGACTGGGAGATCTATCCAAAAAGTCCATGGAATTACGGCTTGCTGATCGATCCGGTAAGAAAGGAAAGAGGTATCGAGGTTATCGAGAACAGCGTGACGGAATATCCTTTTGCAGACAAAGGAGATATGATATGGTCGGAGCAATCAGGAACATATCTTCCGTGGCAGAAGGATGCAGCAATTATTATTACAGTCCGCGGGATGAAAATCCCAGGTTGGACAATGAAAGATAATTCTGCCGGTCTTCCTCCAAAGAGCCCGGTTAAACCGGAAAGCAGCACTGAAATCGTTCAGCTCGTTCCCTATGGAAGCGCAAAGCTGAGGATAACGGAGTTCCCGGTTATTGATGTTACTTTGATAGAAGATGTAATAAGATAATTAACCACCTCCCCCCTGACGGTGACCGTCAGGGGGGAGGTGGTTATAAAAACTATAATTCCGAAGTTTTTTCTTTAAGCCACAACTTTTCCTCGTCAGTCAGATGTGGGCTCAGCTTTTCAAAAACTTCGGAATGATATGAATTGATCCAGTCAATCTCTTCTTTATTAAGCAATGACTTATCAATAAGTGATTTATCTATATAGCACAGCGAGACAGTATCAAATTTCAGAAAGTGCCCGAATTCAGTCTCTTCATCCTCATAGCATATCACAAGGTTTTCCGTTCTGATGCCATATTCTCCTTCTCTGTAGATCCCCGGCTCGTTTGAAACCAGCATACCCGTCTCCAGGACAGTCTTATTATCTGCAGGACTTATTGCCTGAGGTCCCTCATGCACATTGAGGCAATAACCTACTCCATGTCCTGTTCCATGGCCATAATCACATCCATTATCCCAGAGAGGCTTCCGTGCCAGCATATCGATCTGGCAGCCGTGTGTTCCGAGAGGGAATTTGGCTTTTGCCAATGCAATGTGACCTTTCAGAACAAGTGTAAAATCCTTTTTTTGCAGTTGTACAGGATTGCCTGATGAGACTGTACGGGTGATGTCAGTCGTACCGCCCATATACTGGCCACCGGAATCGACAAGCAGAATGCCGCTATCACCAAGGGTTGCATTGCTTTCCGGTGTTGCAGAGTAATGAGGCAAAGCAGCATGCCCATTGATTGCCACGATTGATGAAAATGATGGTCCAAGATATTCTTCCTGTTCAGCCCTCATCTCCTGCAGCCTGGCTGCGAGTGAAAGCTCAGTCATAGGAAGAAGCCCTTTATTGTTCTCAATCCACCTGAAAAATTTTGTCAGAGCCACTCCTTCCTTTATCATGGCCATGGAGATATTCCCAATCTCTGTTTTATTTTTTCTAGCCTTCATCCGGGATGGGATGCTGATATCTTCAATTATTTTAAATCTTGATGGGATTGAATTAAAAAGTGAAAGAGAAGTTGTCGAAGGAGTGATTATTATTGAAGAGCCTTCAATAAATGAAGAAATGATTTCCGCGGTATTTTCATAAGGCATTATAGCAATTCCCAGCCTGGTAAATTCAGAAGCAATATTTTCCGGAATTTTCTTCTCATCGACAAACAAATGTATCTGTGACTGTCCCACAAGTGCAAATGAAATACATAAAGGAGAGTATGGCAGATCGCTGCCCCTGATGTTAAGAAGCCACATAATATCATCGACAGAGGTAAGAAGGTGCAGGTCTGCTCCTACCCTTTTCATCTCCTCCCTTACCGCAGTAATCTTAAATGACCGTTCCTTTCCTGAAAAACGAACCTGTTGATCCCATGCTTCTGACGAAGGCATCGCAGGTCTGTCCTTCCAGATATCACTTACAAGGTCACAATCACTTTTGAAAGTTATGTTCTTATCCCTCAGCCTCTTTTCAAGTTTCCTGAAGTTTGTAACCGAAAGTATTCTTCCATCGAATCCTATACTGCTGCCCGCAGAGATATTGTTTGCCAGCCAGTTGGTATAGTCGGATGGTGTAAGTGAATCAGGTTTTATAAGGTTAAAGCCAGAACCTGCAAGCTGTATTTCAGCCTGGATAAAATACCTTGAATCGGTCCAAAATCCTGCAAATGAATCTGTTATGACAATAGCAGCAGCCGATCCGGTAAATCCTGTAAGCCAGGGTATTATTTTCCAGTGATCGGGAATGTTCTCTCCCAGATGCGGATCAGATAAAGGGATAATATATGCATCAATGCTGTTCTGTTTTAAAGCAGAACGCAGAGCGTTTAATTTTTCTTTGTGAGAGTCCATCACATCCGCTGGCGCGGATTTGCAATCCGTGCCATTTATTGATCTGGCACCGATTATAAATCGGCGCCAGCAATATTAATTATAAACTTTTTACTTCATTAGCCAGATTCTGTAATGTGCTCTTGGCATCACCAAAAAGCATACGGGTTTTATCGTTAAAGAAAAGCATGTTCTCGATTGCAGCATAGCCCTTACCCATTCCACGTTTCATCACGATAATGTTCTTCGCCTCGCGTGCCTTAATGATAGGCATTCCATATATGGGGCTCGAAGGATCGTCCTCTGCGGCTGGATTGACAACATCGTTGGCGCCTATCACTACAAGCACATCTGTATTTGGCAGATCGGGATTTATTTCATCGCTTTCTATCAGCTGTTCGTAAGGAACATCTGCTTCAGCAAGAAGCACATTCATATGTCCGGGCATTCTTCCTGCCACGGGATGGATGGCATATTTCACTTCAACTCCCTTCTCTTCCAGAAGCTTGTCGAGCTCATGGCAGATATGCTGTGCCTGGGCAACTGCCAGTCCGTAACCCGGAACGATGACAACTTTCTTCGAGTAGCTGAGAAGCACTGCAGCATCTGAAAGAGTTATCTCCTTAACAGATCCTGCAACCGCAGCAGCTGATTGCCCGCCTCCTCCGAAGACACCAATTATAACGTTAAGAAGCGACCTGTTCATGGCTCTGCACATCAGGATCGTCAGAATGGTACCTGCAGATCCCACGAGAATACCACCAGTCAGCATGGCCTGGTTATTGTAAAGGAATCCGCCCATGGCCGCTGCCACACCGGTAAAAGAGTTCAGCAGTGATATCACTACAGGCATATCAGCACCTCCGATAGGCATCACAAACAACACCCCATAGATTACCGCCACGGCAAACATTATATATATTAAGGGTAAAAGTTCAATTGTTGTGGTGACATTGCGTGTCATGATAAAAATTATGAAGCCTATAAGCACTGCCAGGATGGAGAGGTTGACGTATTTAAGCCATTTCAACCGAAGGTCTCCTATCCAACCGTCGAGCTTTCCAAAGGCAATCATACTGCCGGCCCAGGAAATGGTTCCGATCATAAGACCGAGAAGTATTTCCAGGACATGGCCGTTCGACATTCCTTTTTCGGCAATGAGTTCAGGGCTGACATGCGGAAATTCCATCATCGATATCAAAGCCGCTGCTGCGCCTCCCATTCCGTTGAAGAATGAAACGAGCTGCGGCATTGCTGTCATTTTCACCTTTTTGGCTATCACCCATCCTATTATGGTTCCAATCACAATAGCTCCGATTATCCATGGAATATTGCCTATTGGTTCTCCGTCTTTTCTGTGAAAAAGAATTGTGGCAATTATTGCAGCTACCATGCCGAATGCAGCCAGAATATTTCCTCTTCGCGCTGTCAGGGGATGGCTCAGCATCTTAAGTCCCAGGATGAAAAGCACTGAAGCCACAATATAAATAATCTCAAGAATCGAGATCTGATTAGTTATATGTGATAGCTGATCCACTATATTTAACTTTAGCATATTACACTATTTTAGCTATTTCTTCTTTTTAAACATCTCAAGCATCCTGTCCGTTACCACGAACCCTCCGACTACATTCAGAGTGCCAAGCACTACTGCAAGAAATCCGAGTACCATCGATCCTGTGGTATCAGCGTGTCCCATCACGATTATGGCTCCTATAATCACCACTCCGTGAATGGCATTGGCTCCTGACATAAGAGGTGTATGAAGAATTGCAGGAACGTGGCTTATGACTTCAATCCCGAGAAAAATAGAGAGTATGACTATAAAGATAGCCTCCCGGTGCTGCATGAAAAAATTCAGTATATTATCCATTGTGTTATCCTATTTTATATTAAGCATTTGTTTTACTCTCTGGCTGACATACTCTTTAGCATGAACCGCAGTGGTTCCGTTGATTATGTCATCCTGCATGTTGAGTGCCAGGTTCCCCTGCTTGTCAATCACTATCTTCAGCAGGTTGATGATATTGCTGCCGAACATCTTGCTGGCATCTGTCGGCATGTCGGACGGATAATCTGACTTCCCGACTATGGTGATGCCGTTAACAACTTCGGTTTTCCCGTTTTTGGTAAGCTCGCAGTTACCTCCTGTACATGCTGCCAGATCTATAATCACGGATCCCGGTTTCATTTTAGCGACAGTCTCCTTCAGGAGCAGAACGGGGGCTTTCTTTCCCGGGATCTGAGCAGTGGCGATAATGACGTTGGCTGCGATAGCCCTCTGCTGGATAAGCTCCTGCTGCTTATTTTTGAATTCATCGGTCTGTTCAACTGCATAACCGCCTGCTGCTGCATCTTCCTTTGCGCCCTCAACCTCTATGAATTTACCTCCGAGGCTCTTCACCTCTTCCTTAACAGCTGACCTCACATCAAACACCTCTACCACAGCTCCCAGTTTCCTTGCAATTGCAATTGCCTGTAATCCTGCAACACCGGCTCCGAGTATCAGCACGCGTGACGGCTTTATTGTTCCGGCTGCAGACATGAACATTGGAAAAAATCGGGGCAGCATCGATGCTGCATCCAGCACTGCTTTGTATCCTGCAACTGTCGCCATCGAAGAAAGTATATCCATTGCCTGTGCTCTTGTGGTCCTGGGGATAAGGTCAAGAGCAAGAACAGTAAGACCATGTATACGAGCCTTCTCAAGCCAGCTGCTGTTTTCGACCGGATTCAGGACCGAACATAGCACCTGTCCTTCGCTGCATGATATAAGATCTTCTTCAGGCAACGGATTTACGGACAGAAGGAGGGCTGATTTTGCAAGAACATCCTTCCTTGATGAAGGTGTGATACCAGCAGCCATATACTCTTCATTAAAAGCAAAGGCATTTTTACCGGCATCATTTTCCACAATAACATCAACTCCCAGTTTCTTTAGTCCGGCAGCTTCTCCGGGCAGCATGGCCACCCTTTTCTCAGCTCCGGATTCTCTGAGTATACCAACAATCATAGACTAATAATTAATTTATAGCTCTAATATAATAAACAAAACAGATGGATTAATCAAAAAGTCAAAATTTCGTTAAAACTGCATTAATGGTTTCATGTTTCATGTTTCAAGTTGTAACTTGTAACCTGCACCAGATAAATTATTCAGCAGGTGTCAATACCACAGTATTTATGCCTTTCAATCCCGGGTTAATATACTCCAGCCTGATCCTTGTAACACCATTGGGCCAGTATCTTTTCAATGACCTGTCTTTGACCTCGATAAACTCGGTATTCGCCTCCACAACTTTTGGATTATATGCCAGATTGATTGTAAATCCTTCTCCTTCAAGCTTAAGGAGCCCGGCCTTTACCTCGGAGACCTTACAGTAAGTCATCAGGTTGGAACTCGTAATCCCGGCCGTTTTTGAAGTTAACTCATATTTATCTCCAATTATGAAATTCTTTCCCCTGTTAAGAGTATAGTATCGTATCCAGCTTTTTACCTGTGCGTCTTCAGGATATGCTCCGGCAATATCTGTCGAGAATGTAGCAGATGCTGGTGTGGATTTAAAATTTGAATTACTGGCTTTGTATTTTTCTCCCTGCATCTGCTCAACACCGTTTATAACAGGAATGTTATGGTAACCTGACTGCATAGTCCAGATCTCGTACCGCCTGGAGCTGAATGTTTTGGCAACATATTCCTCCCGTCCAAGATCAATAAGACATGGTTTTCCGTCGTAATACATCAGGCAGGTACCGACATCATTGTGATTATGACTCTCGGCATTGAAACCGCCTTTAGCGCCGAAAAAGAATCCTGAAAAGCTTCCCTCTGCGTCCCTTGCTCCTGCAATCTCAGTATCCGGGAACCAGAAATCAGCCACCAGAGCTTCTTTAGCATCAGCGTTCCTGATCTCTTTAATCAGGCACAGATCCCTGATCTGCTCACCGATTTTACCGCCTAAAGCCTGTTCACCCCAGTTGCTGATCTTTGCCAGGTAAGCTCCGAATTGCTGCATCTTTTCATCCCTGATTGCTTTCCCATATCTGTAAACCGCAGATGCATCTCCTCCTGTTCTGGCATCCGCATCAGCAAAATTGATGAAGTAGGGTGCATGGATATTTGCCTGGTAAAAGTACTTTCCTATATTTTGAATTAGAGGGTCATCAAATACATCGAACCTGCCGCTAGTGGCATCCTTCATAACTTCAAGGCATTCATACAGCAAAGCTCCCGCTGCGCCCCAGTAAGATGGTCCTTCGTCGCAACCTCCGTCGTCGGAATAACCGTTGAGGAATTTGTCGAGTGAGTTGAGGACCTTCTCCACTTCTGCAACCTTTCTGGACGGATCAGTTTCAATAAGAAGGTAGTTTGTAAGCATGTTATAGTTGATCCATGGGTTCCAGTTGTTCGGTCGTCCTCCTTTAAATCCCATGTAACCCCAATCGTCCCTTGAAAAATAAGGATCGAGGGCTTTATTTGTTATTTCCTGCTTCAACCGCCTGGAAATGAGCGGATGTATCCTGTCAAACTCTTCTTTAAATAAATAATATGTCCATGAAAGGTTGCTCGTTACCTCTCCCACTCCCAGGTCGACATAAGGTTCATTGACATCCGGCAGGCCGGAACTTGCTTTTTGTGCACCAAGGTGCGCTGACCATCCCCACCATGTCTGTTCGCTGTAATACCAGACTGCATTAACTATCTGGTCGGTAAAGCGGCCCTTGCCTTCAACGAGTTCCCCCATTACCAGGGAGATGAGCGCATTGCTGCATGCTGAATAGACTCCCTGACGTCTATCTCCGGAGCGGATGAACTCAAGATAATCAGTAGCCTTTACCACAGGCCAGTTATAGTCGAGATATTTTTCGGCAGATTTAATATATTCCAGCCTTATACTTTCCGGAAGGCTTTGCCAGAACTGCCTGTCCTTGTATACAGGCAGCTTGTTCCATGAGTTATCTGTTATCAGGACCTTTGAAAGTTCAATTGCTTTAGCCTCTTTTGCAAGGATGTTTCTTTCCTTGTTTGTAAGTTCAGCTTTCAAACCAGCAGATATTGTCAGCAGGATCACTGAGAGAAAAATAATCAGTGCACCCTTAAGATCATTTGAAAATGTTCTCATTGTTGAATGAAATATTTTATTTTAAAAGATTATTTTCCAAAAAAGCTCTCAAGCCAGAACAGGTTTTCCTCGTTTCTTGAGTGCATGGCTTTTGCACCTCCCCATCCGTGTCTGCCATCCGGGTACAGCATAAATCTGAATGATTTGCCTGCATCCTGAAGCTTTGATATAAGGTATATTGAGTTCTGCATATGAACGTTATCATCCATGTCACCATGAATCATATAGAGCTTCCCCTTATAATTTGCTGCATATGTCACAGCCGATCCATCTTTGTATCCATCCGGATTTTCCTCCGGGGTATCCATATATCTCTCTGTATAAACATTATCATACAGCTGCCAGTCGGTAACAGAGTAGCTGGCAAAACCATGAGTCCAGTAGTCAGCACCCTTTGTTAGAGCCATACATGTGACATAACCGCCATAGGAACCTCCTGAAATACCTATTTTCGTCGCATCTACAAAAGGTTTGGCAACAAGCCATCTGACAGCGTCGGCATAATCGAGGATCTCCCATTTGCCAAGGGAACGGTACATGTAATCCAGACCTCGTTTGCCGAACTGGCCAGAGCCACGGTGGTCAACAGCGATAGTAATTATCCCGTTCTGTGCGTACCACGAAGGAGTTGTTCCCTGCCATCTGTTATAAACACCTTTAGAATCTGGTCCGCCATATATTGTAAAAACGACAGGGTACTTTCCCGACGGATCGAAATTAAGGGGATATGTCACCACTGCCGGCATGTTGAACAGACCGTCGGAAGTCATGATCTTAACAAATTCCGCTTTCGGATGCTGAGCTGGATTATACACTGGCTGCTCAAACTTATATATCTCCTTAAGCAACTTACACTTCTTATCAAAGGATATTATAGAACCGGCGCTTGTGAGGCTGTTCCATGTATCAATATAGTAGCTGCCTTTTGGCGAAATGCTGACATTATGAGTTCCATTACCGCTTGTAAGCTGGAGCAGGTTTTTCCCATCGAGGCTTACGCGGAAAGCATGACTATCAGTTGATTCGCTTCCGGTTGCAGTGAAATAGACCAATTTGAGATCCTCATCAACCCTGTCAATGGAGGTTACCCTGAAGTCGAAATTTGTCAGCTGGGCAATCTGATGTCCATCCCATGCTATATAATAAAGGTTTTCCCACCCATTCTTACAACTTCTGAGGATAAAACCTGAATTATCTTTCATCACATAGGTGTCCTCATGGATTTCAATCCATGTCTTCCAGGATTCTTCATATATCTGCTGAAAATCTCCTGTAAGCGGATCTGCGAGGATTATTTTCAGGTCATTCTGGTCACGGTTAAGAACCTGAATTGCAAGCTTTTTACTGTCGGGGGTCCAGAACGGCCAGGCAATGTACTGGTCAACTGAATAATCGGTTTTTACCCATGTTGTTATTCCTGATGCAATATCTGCAATGCCCATTTTTACTTTTGGATTCGGGTCTCCCGGCTTGGGATAGTGAACCGATTCAAGCTTGCCATGCAGGCCATCAGGCTCATCAAGCCTGTTCAGATTGAAGAACGGCACATCGGTCTCATCAAACCTTAGATATGCAATCCTGCTGCCGTCGGGTGCCCACCAGAAAGCTGCATAGCGGCTGAAACGTTCAAGGATCTCCTCATAATATACCCATGCTGCATAGCCATTGTAAATATTTTCTGAAGCATCGCTTGTAAGTCTCATCTCCTTATTGCTTATAAGGTCAAACACATAGAGGTCACGGTTTTTTGTATATGCTATTCTTTTGCCATCGGGGGAGAATCTTGAATTTACCTCCTGGGCAGGGTCGGAAGTAAGCTTTCTAAGCTCCTTTTCACCCTTCATAAAAAGCCACAGATCGTTATCCTTGACAATAACGGCACTTTTCATGTCGGGACTTACAATATCGTTCATGCCAATGACAACGTCTGGCGGGAGCGATTCAATAAAAATCTCACGGTCGTTTTTCGTGGAAGGGATGATTTTGCTTTTTCCGGTTTTAATGCAGACGTTCATTGTCACCGGCTTTTTGTCGGCGTCAGGTTTACGTATAATATAATGTGAGTCATCCGTCCAGCCCAGGATGGCAACCTGGTCTGCTCGTGACATAGGTCTCTGGGCATGAAGCCCGGTATTAACAGATATAATTATTAAGAGGATTAAAGGTAGGAAGGTCTTTTTCATCGATATAGGGTTTATGTAAACAATATTCCCAGGTTGGGTAAACAAAAATAAGATTTTTAATATAAAACCTTCTTTCATAATTACAGAGAGCTTAAAGATATTTTAATAAGATACCTCGCCTGGCACCTTCGCTATTGGTTTATCGCAAAAAATACTAAGAATTACCAGGGAAGACTTCAGATAAAGCAGGGGATTCCTTGCTAAGGCTCGGAATGACACAAATCATCTAATATTTTTAGAACTCCCTTCATGCGGCTGCTATACTTTATACACAAGTATTACAACTTACAATAAAAGAATCCGATATAATTGAAGGAGATTCCTCATTCATCCTCCTGCGTCGGATTCATTCGGAATGACAGGTCATTTTATTATGGACCGGGGAAGAAGCGGCGATTCTAAATGCAAATCACTCATCTTCTATCTATTAGTACGAATCGCCGCTTCTTCCCCCACACTCAAATAATGAAATGTCATTCCGAACGAAACGTAGTGGAGTGAGGAATCTCCTTATATTTCCACAAATCATTATAAGTGGATTTGTATAGAATTAGGATGCAAAAGGTTCTTTTGGAATCTACAATCCTAAAATTTGGTCTTAACTAAAGGATATAAGTATACAGGATAAACTTAGACATCAAAATAAGACAGAGGTGTGTATAAAGGGTAGCAGAGAGCAAGATTAATGCGGGTCTCAATAAAACAAAATTTTTTAACTTCAGGCAACCAATGATTTCGTAAATTGGAAAGCATTAAAAATTTGGCCTGTTTTACGAATAACACTGCACTATCTGGAAAACATAATGTTTTTCTTATTTAGAATAAATTTAAAATAGTGTTAATTTATTAACATTGTTATTTTATTCACAAATAAAATATTAATTTTGTAGCACAAAACGAGATAAAATTCGAATTATTCAAATATAAACTTGTAAATCAAGTGATTATGAAAGCAATTAAATCACATGAAGAGCTAAGGCAATTAAAAGCTGAAGCGCGGGAGCGGATCTACGGTAAAGAGAAAATCCGTGTCAGGGTTCACATGGGTACAAGCGGACTGGCATCGGGAGCTAAAGAGATATACGATTTCATAAGGGCTGAATTCGAAAAAAGGAACATCGATGCCGATGTGATCGGAACAGGCGACATGGGATACAGCTTTGCAGAACCTACCATGGAAGTAAAGCGCCCCGGCGAAGATCCTGTCGTATTTGGCAATGTTGATAAGCTTAAGGCTGATGAGATCATTGAAAAATATGTGAAGAATGGTGATTATGTCGATGGGATATTACCTGCCAATTACAAATCTATCTATTAAAAAATCCTGGGAGGAAAGATCATGCCGAGAGAAAAAATGCAAATAATGGTATGCGGAGGAACAAGCTGTTCCGGAGGTCAGGGCGATGCTGTAATTGATAATCTCAAACTGGAGCTTGAAGCCAATGCACTTGAGAATAATGTACATGTTGTCAGAACAGGGTGCTTCGGCCTGTGCAACATGGGTCCAATTGTCAAAATCATGCCGGGCAACACAATCTATACCAGGGTTACAGCCGATGATGCCAGGGAGATAGTAAGTGAGCATATAATGAAAGGACGGAAGGTTGAAAGACTGCTCTTCAGGGATCCTGCTTCAAAAAAACCTATGACAACCGAAAAAGAAATCTCACCAAATAAGAAACAAATCAGGATTGTACTCAGAAACTGCGGAATAATCAATCCTGAAAACATTGAAGATTCAATAGCACACGATGGTTACGAGGCTCTTGCAACGGTGCTTACCACAATGAAACCCCTTGAAGTGATCAAGATCATCAAGGATTCCGGCCTGCGGGGCAGAGGGGGTGGCGGATTCCCTACAGGACTCAAATGGGAGATCGCTTACAAGAACAAGTCAGATGAGAAGTATGTAGTCTGCAACGCCGACGAAGGCGACCCCGGAGCATTCATGGACAGGTCGGTCCTTGAGGGCGATCCGCATGCCGTGCTTGAAGCTATGGCTATATGCGGGTACAGCATTGAGGCTCAAAAAGGATTGATTTATATCCGTGCCGAGTATCCGCTTGCTGTGGCACGATTGAAAACTGCAATCATGCAGGCTAAAGAATATGGCCTCCTGGGCAGAAATATAATGGGAACAGGATTTGACTTCGACATCGAAATACGTTACGGTGCAGGTGCATTTGTCTGCGGCGAGGAGACAGCACTCATACATTCAATGGAAGGGCTGCGGGGCGAACCTACTGTCAAGCCGCCTTTTCCCGCCGAAGCAGGATTCAGGGGCAAACCCACCAACGTTAATAATGTCGAGACATTTGCATGTATTTCACCTATTATATTAAAAGGTTCAGAGTGGTTTGCCAGCATCGGTTCCGAGAAATCAAAGGGGACAAAAGTGTTTGCCCTTGCGGGAAAAATTAATAATGTCGGCTTAATTGAGGTGCCGATGGGAATCACTCTCCGCGAGGTGATATTCGAGATCGGCGGTGGAATACGACAGGGTAAAAAGTTCAAGGCAGCACAGACTGGCGGTCCATCCGGAGGATGCCTTACAGAAAAAAATCTCGATCTTCCCATTGATTTCGACAACCTTACAGCTGCCGGATCGATGATGGGGT
>Ga0209450_10000106_pt1 | contig 47646 bp, 32 predicted proteins | sample FrelakmetLWP11LW_FD_187149 | JGI IMG/M metagenome (GOLD analysis project Ga0209450, IMG submission 187149) | Freshwater lake sediment microbial communities from the University of Notre Dame, USA, for methane emissions studies - LWP11 LW (SPAdes)... | ecosystem: Environmental > Aquatic >...
AATGGTTTTTATTACGTTAATATCCCATTTATCCTCAGACACGGCTCTCAGGTGGAGTATGTTCTTAAGGCTTGTAACAATCTCGTCTGCACCCTGTCTGTCAGATTTATTTAGTGCAAAAATATGAGCGATTTCCATCAGTCCTGCTTTCATCGCCTGTACTGAATCGCCCGATTCGGGTACAAGGACTACGACAGTCGTGTCAGCAGTCTGTGCAATGTCGAGTTCCGACTGACCGACACCTACTGTTTCTATTAGTATGAAATCCTTGCCCGCGGCATCAAGCAACTTACATGCGTCATTTACACTCTTGCTCAGTCCGCCGAGACTTCCCCGGGTTGCCATAGATCTTATAAATACATTTTCGAGCAGAGTTGAATCTGTCATTCTGACTCTGTCACCCAGCAGTGCTCCGCCTGTGAAAGGGCTCGTAGGGTCTACTGCTATCACACCAACTTTAAATCCTCCGGATACAAGTGATTTTATCAGACAGTCAGTAAGAGTAGATTTCCCTGCGCCAGGAGGTCCGGTGATTCCTATCTTGTAGGTTTTGCCCGTATATTTGTACACTCTTTTCAGGATATCAGATTTATCTTCATCCTGGTTTTCGATGTGAGTGATTGCGCGCGAAAGCAGTCGTTTGTCGCCGTCTAATAAATGTTTTATGTTCCTGTCTGAAAATGTCATTATTTTTGACTTCTGAACCACTCGCAAGTATTGAATAATCCTTCCTTCAGCGTGAATGAAGGTTCCCAGCCCAGTATTTTTTTTGCCGCTGAATTTGACAGCACACTTCTTGACTGTTCTCCTTCAATAGGGTCCGCGTGTTGTTTGTTCCTGTCCGAATTTAGGATAAATTTGATTTTCTCGCAAACATTATTTATGCTGGTTTCCTTGCCGGATGAGATATTCAGCGTCAAGCTTCCATTGAAATCAAGAGCTTTAATGTTTGCTTCGGAAACATCTTTTACGTAAACAAAGTCCCTTGTGTTTGAACCATCCCCGAAAATTAAAGGTTGATCTCCTGAGAGAAATTTTTTAATAAAGATAGAAATTACTCCTGCTTCTCCTGTCAAACCCTGTCTTTCCCCGTAAACATTGCTGTACCTTAGTATATTGTAGTCTATGCCGTAAAACCTTTTGTAAAAATGGAGATAATACTCGACTGCAAGTTTCGATATCGCATAAGGTGTCTGTGGATTAAGAGGATGTTTCTCGTCGGCAGGGTAATACTGCTGTTCGCCATATACCGAACCTCCGGTTGAGGCATAAATTATTTTTTTTATATTTCTCTTTTTCGCGAATTCAAGCAGGTTCAGACTGCCGTAAATATTGGTTCTTGCATCGTATAAAGGGTCTGAAACTGATTTTCTCAGGTCAATGTTAGCGGCATGATGATTGATAATGTCTATTTTGTAATTGCGCAGGAGTTCATCGAGGTTATCATTGAATATGTCTGCATTTATAAACTTGCATTTGCCGCTTAGGTTTTTTTTATGGCCTGTTTTAAGATTGTCAATTATTATTACTTCATGCCCCATGCTTGAATAAGCATCTGCAATGTTCGAGCCTATGAAACCGGCTCCCCCTGTTAATAAAATATTCATTTGCTTGTTGTAACCGTAAATTTGTATCCAATGTCCCTTCTGTAATACATCTTATCGAAGTTGATATGTTTAAGAGTATTGTATGCGTTCTTAAGTGCGTCATTTATTGATAGTTCGCTTAGGCCTGTTATGTTAAGTACCCTACCTCCGGAAGAAAGCACAGTTTTACCGTCTTCTGAAAACTTTGTTCCCGCATGAAATATTACAGAATTTCCGGTTTCTATTTCCAGTCCTTTAATAACTTTCCCGGTTTCAAAATTATCAGGATATCCTCCCGATGCGGCAACTACGCATCCGGCAAACAAATTTTCTGTTGCTAATTTGTATCCGCTGATTTTCTCTTCCGCTGATGCTATAAGCAGCTGAAGAAAATCAGATTTTATTAGCGGAAGTACCGATTGTGTTTCAGGATCTCCGAACCTGCAGTTATATTCAATAACAAATGGTTCGTATCCTTCTTGGTTTTTTATTAAAATAAGGCCGCAGTACAGGCAGCCTTTGTATAACCTGCCGGATTTTGCCATGCCAACAATCGTAGGTTCAATTATTTTCGAACGTATTTTCATGAAAGTCTTTTCGTCTATCAGTGAATCAGCAGGAGAGTATGAACCCATGCCGCCAGTGTTCTTTCCGGTATCCCCCTCGCCTATTTTTTTGTGGTCCTGTGCTGTCGGCAGAATTACATAATCTCTTCCGTCCGTTATTGCAAATACGGATAATTCAAATCCTTCAAGGAATTCTTCAATTATGAATTTCTCTCCGGAAGATCCGAAAATTTTGGCTTTTGTAATTTCATTAATGAAAAACTGCGCATCTTTTTTATCTTGTGCTATGTATACACCTTTTCCCGCTGCAAGCCCGTCAGCCTTTATGACAGCAGGATAGCATAACGTATTTATAAACTCGGTTGCTGACGGATAGTTACTTTCATCGAAAACTTTATATTTTGCCGTCGGTATTCCGTTGGCGGTCATAAAAACTTTCGCGAATATTTTGCTTGTTTCCAGTTCGGCTGCTGCTTTTGACGGACCAAATATATTCAACCCGTTCATCACGAATTTGTCTGTAATTCCAAGGGATAAAGGAATTTCAGGGCCGACCACTGTGAAATCTATATTATTTGATTTGGAAAAATCGAACAGTCCATTTATGTTGTCAGGTTTAATTTCTGTTTTTTCGCAGATTTCAGCTATACCGGGATTTGGATAAGTGCAGAAGATTCTATCACAAGAAGGGTCAAATGAAGGGGAATTGAATATTTTCCATGCTATGGCATGTTCCCTCCCGCCGTTTCCGACTAAAAGTATCTTCATCTTATTCTATGTCTATAAGGTAATTAAATTCTCTCGCGAGCTCTGTCGTCATAGCTTTTCTGTCATATTGTCTTACCATTTCTTCATTTGCTTTCGGCATCTCGTTTCTTTCCCAGAGCTGATAGTATTCGTGTATTGCTTCGGAAATCAGCCCGGGTTTCTCTTCGTGGATAAACCTTATCGCATTGTATTTTTCGAGTAGTTTCTTTGTTACTCCTTCCGGCAGGCAAGCAATGATATTTTTCCTGCTTCCTATGTATTCTCCGACCTTGCCGGGCATAGCAGCGTCTTCATTTTCTCCTCTGCTGACCAGCAGGAACAGTACGTCTGATGCAAGAAGGTATTTTATGCATTCATGGTGGTTAACGTATCCCGGCAGATTAAGGGCATCAAGAATATTCAGATGTTTTGCAGTATGCATGTGATCCTTGGTAAAAACACCGAGAAAAAGAAATTCCACTTTGTTCCTGAGTTCAGGGTATTTGTCAAATAATCTTCTTATGGAATTAAAATAGAATTTTGGATTTCTTGTGTAAAAACTTCCTGAATAAGTTATACGCATCTTGTTTGTCAAAGGAAGCTTCTTTGTTGCTGCAAATTCAAAATCCTCGCTGTCGAATCCATGTGGAAAAATTTTAACATCATTATATCGTATGTTCTCGTATCTTCTTAAAATAAATTCTTTTACGCGCCTGTTTGTAGTAAGAATAATATTTGAATCTTTCACTACTTTTGATTCTTTCTTTATGTTTGCCATTTTGTGAAAAGGCGAAGGGTAAAAATTCAATACGGGGCTGTCTACCCATGCATCCCTGTAGTCAACTGCCAGCGGGATTTTATATTTTCTCTTGACTTCCTGCCCGATGAGAAAATCCGTATAAGGCGGTGCAGTTGCATATACAAGTTTAAAACCACCGTGTTTTTCCCAGAGTTTGTCAATCTTCTTCAGTGCCTTTTTTTTCCATCTGATTTTTGTGTCTGGAATAAAGAATAATGATGCTACTAAGTTTCGTAACTTCCTGAACCTTTCTTTAGGAACCCTTGTAACGATTTTTGACAGGTTAAGAGGTTTTTTACCGGTACGTTCTATTATCACACCGTTGTTTAAAGCCTCATCCAGTAAAAATTCGTCTATAGCGTAATATTTTCTGGGATTTATTGTAAGAACTACCGGTTGCCAGTTATTTTTAACCAGATATTTGCAAAATTTTAATGTTCTTTGCACTCCTCCCATACCCATCGGAGGGAAATAATATGATATTACTAATACTTTATTCAACAGATCCTCGTGTATTTACCGTTTAATTTTTATCGTGATTTTTAAGTACCTATACCATAATTTACCAAATATATAAAAAATTTACAATTCAATGATTCAGGACGATTAAACTGCATTGAATTCAGAATTAATGATGATGTTAATTTTTCTTATATTTAATATATAAACTAAACTGGTTAACCCGGAATCGGACAATGGAAAAAGCTGATGTATTGATAGTGGAAGATGATATTATTACGGCTTCCGTTTTAAAGAAATATCTAATTAAGAACAATTACAGCATTGTCGGAATTGTAGACAACGGTGAGTCTGCAATTATTACTGCAATTGAAAAAAAACCTGACCTGATACTTATGGATATTTTCCTGAAGGACAGCATTGACGGTATTGAAGCGGCTCGGAGAATTAAGGATAAATTTGACATTCCTGTGATATATTTGACGGCTGATTCCAGTATTGATACGATTCAGAGGGCAAAAATAACGGAGCCTTTCGGGTACCTGGTGAAACCTGTAGAAAGCTCAGCATTAATAACAAATATTGAACTTTCCCTTCAGAAGCAGGCTTCCTATAACAAAAAACTGCTTGAAATACTGAAAAAAGCAAATGACGAACTTGAGAACCGTGTTAAGCAAAGGACTGAAGAATTGCTGAAACTGAACGAAAACCTGAAAAATGAAATGCAGCAGAGGATGTTTGCAGAAGAGGAACTTCTGAAAGCGGATAAACTGGCTACAATCGGTAAAATGTCCGCGATTCTTGCACACGAAATCCGAAATCCGCTTAATTCAATAAAAATAAATTCGGATATAATGGCAGGCCATAAGGAAATGCCCGAGAACTTCAAAAAACGTTTAAGAATTATTCAGAAAGAAGTAGACCGGCTTGATAATCTGGTAAAAGATGTTCTGATGTTTTCAAGAAAAGGTGACCTTGTAATTTACGACATAAACATTGTTAGTTTCTTCGAAAGCCTTTATCTTCAGCTAAAAACGCTTCTTGAAGAGAAGAAAATAAAGTTCAGCATGGGAGTTGGAGATCATAAGATAAAAGGCGATATCGAGAAGTTGAAACAGGTATTCCTGAATCTTATTATAAATGCCGCCGATGCAATCTATGAAAACGGGAATATATCTGTTAAAACACGAATAGACAAATCTGAAAACAGGTTGTTAGTATTGATCTGCGATGACGGATGCGGAATATCAAATACCGGAAAGATATTCGAACCGTTTTATACGACAAAAACTTCCGGTACAGGACTCGGTTTGTCTATATCACAGAATATAATTAAACAACATGGCGGAGAACTGTATCTGAAGTCTAGTATCCCTGGTGAAACAGTATTCTGTGTCGAAATCCCTTTAAATAATTAATAATGTATAATTTAATATGGATAAAATTCTATTAATTGATGATGAAATTGATGCTCTGGACTCACTTGCTTCATGGTTTGATGAATTGGGATATCAGACATATAAAGCAACAAGGGGAACAGAAGGTGTAGTAATTGCAAGAACGGTTAATCCCGATATTGTTATTACAGATATTAATATGCCTGATATCAATGGATTAGAAGTTTTGTCGGCAATAAAGGAATTTGATGAACTAGCTCAGGTAATAGTTATAACTGCGTATGACGATATGGAAACGACTATAAAGGCTATGCAAAAAGGTGCTTACGATTACATCGCAAAACCCCTTGATATAAAACGCCTTGAAATAACCGTGAAACGGGCCATTGATAACAGGAAGATGAGTCAGAAGCTGGAATTGTTTTGCCCGTCATCCTCAGGGGAATATGATATTAACAGGATGCTTATCGGAAAAACCCCTGTTATGAGGGACGTTTTTAAAAAAATCGGACAAGCTTCTGCCAACAGGGTTACCGTACTTATACAGGGAGAAAGCGGAACAGGAAAAGAACTTATAGCCAGAATAATTCATTCAAGCGGAATTACCAAAGACCACCCGTTTATTGCAATAAACTGTACTGCGCTTCCGGAAAATCTGCTTGAAAGCGAACTTTTTGGTCATGTTAAGGGTGCTTTTACTGATGCATACAAGGATAAAAGAGGAAAATTTGAACTGGCTGGCGAAGGTACAATATTTCTTGATGAAATTTCGGATATGTCATTCAACCTTCAGGCAAAGCTTCTGCGGGTTCTTCAGGAACTTGAATTTGAAAGAGTGGGCGGTGAAAACTTAATCCCGCTGAAAGCAAGGATTATAGCCGCGACAAATAAGAATCTCCAGAACATTGTAGAACAGGGAAAGTTCAGAGAAGATCTTTATTACAGGTTAAGCGTATTTGCAATCTTTTCCCCTCCGTTGAGAGAAAGAAAGGACGATATTGATAGGCTTGTTAAGCATTTCCTGGAAAAAATTAACATTAACCTGCATAAGAATGTGAGAAAAATCCCTGCTGATGTGTTGAATATGCTGAAGAATCATGAATGGCGGGGGAATGTCAGAGAGCTTGAAAACACGCTGATGCAGGCGATTGTGCTTTCGCGCGGAGATGTTCTTGAAAAAGAAAATATACTGCTGAGACAGTACAATACTGATTATGAAGGATTGTATAATGAAGACATATCCCTCGATGAGCTTGAAAAGAAATATATAAAAAGAATTCTCGATAAAACAGGATGGAATGTCAAAGAGGCTTGCGAGATACTGAAAATCAGCAAGGCTACAATTTATAGAAAAATTGAACAGTATAAGCTGTCAGAAAAGTAAATTCCGTATTACATAAAAAATAGTCTGTTTGAATATTCTCAAATTGAGATATTATCTCAATCTTACGGCAATTCAAAATATCATCTTTATTAATTCATAATATTTTATGTATTTCCAATGTCTTATCTGCTGGCATAGTATTTGAATGATAAATAATATAATTCTATATGAAGAATTGGGAATGGACATTTTCTCCGGAGAACAAAAACTGTTTTATTCCTGATTTTATATAAGTGCTTTATTGTTTATGCAAATACTTTTTGGATCTGAACATGCTGAATTCATTTTGAAATAAACGACAATAAAAATTTCTGCTGGATTTTGAAAAACAAAAAAATACTTTTAATAGATAATGATGCATCAGCTCTTGAATCAATGTCAACATTTCTCGTTGAACTCGGATATGAAGTATTAACTGCAAGAAATTGCATTACCGGACTGGAAATAGTAAAGAATTTAATCCCTGATGTTGTCGTTTCTGATATTCGGATTTCCGGACTTAACGGAATAGAGTTTGCATTAGTGATTAAAGGTCTTAATTACAACATCCCTGTGATATTAATTTCATCATATGATATGAAAGGTAATTCGATTATTGATAAATGTTCTTTCGGGTATTTACAGAAACCACTGGACATATGTGAGTTTAAAAAAATGATAATTAAGGCTGTTTCGGATGGTTATCAAAAATGTAATGAATTAGTGAATTGTTGAGTTCATTGTTCTCCCTGAAAATAAACAGGTAAAGCGTTTAATTTATTCCTGTACTAAAAATTAAACATAGCTTTACCCGTTTTTTATTTTCCTCTCTTAAACTTTTCACTCCTAAATATATTTCCCTTTTTTGCACAGACAGTTTTCGTTAATTTTTCAAAAAAATGACTTTGAGGATGATTAAATGCTGCCACATTATCTTCGTCATTTTCTTTCTGTCATTTGATTTACACGGACAGACAGCAGATGAATTCTATCAGCGTGGGGTAAAGAAATTCGAAAGAAAAAACTATGGGGGCGCTCTCATTGATTTTACGAATGCAATACGAACAGACAGTAAATACCAGGAAGCATATTATAACAGGGGTGTTGTGAATTATTACCTCGGTAACCTTGATTCCGCTCTCAGCGACTTTTACAGGGCATCTGAATTAAAGCCGGGTGACAAGGATGCTATCCTTTATAAAGGCATAATTCTTTACGATAAAGGAAGATTTGACAATGCTATAAAAGAGTTTACAGGCCTGACAAGCATGGACGTATCTTACAGGGATGCGTATTTTTACAGGGCTGCAGCTTATATGGAATTGCGCAAATATGATGAAGCGTTAAATGACTTTAATAGATGTCTGGAACTGAAACCTGATGATCCTGACGTTTATTTCCAGATGTCAAATATCATGAGAAAAACATCTAAAGTGGACGAGGCGATAATATTACTTAATAAAACAATTGTATTGAATCCGTGTTATTCGGAAGCATACATATCTCTCGCGAACATATTCAAATTTAAAAAAGCATTTGATAAAGCCCTTGAAAATTATAATTCTGCGATTCGTTGCAATCCTGAAATACCCGAAGCATATAACAACAGGGGCAATCTTTTTGTTGAAATGAATAATTATGAAAAAGCAGTCTCCGATTTCAGCGAAGCAATTAATCTTAATAATAGGTATGCATTTGCGTATAATAACAGGGGATATGCTTACCTGATGCTGAAGGAATTTGAAAAAGCTAAACTTGATTTCGATGTCTCATTCTCGATTGATCCCGTGAATGCGTATCTGTACAGAAATCTCGGTTACTATTATAAGGCGCACGGTGATAAGGCCGGTGCAGTGGATAACTGGGAACGGGCCATCCGGTTGGATAAAAAATTAGAAACGGAACTTAGTAAAAAAATAAAAGAAATTCAAAACTAAACTTTAAATATTATGAGAAAAATTTTCTTGATTTGCTTATGCCTGTTTGCATATAATCTCTATGCACAGGCTGATTTTGATAAATACTTTACTGACAAAACCATGAGATTTGATTATATCAGGGCGGGAAATAATGTTTCCAATCAGATATATTTTGAACAGCTTAAGGAAGAACCTTACTGGTCGGGCAACCATAAAAATAACCTCGATAAATTTGAATACGGGCATTATAAATACCTCGTATTCGACGCTGAGTCCGGAAACCTCATTTATTCGCGCGGATATAATACACTTTATGATGAGTGGCAGGCAACCGATGAAGCAAAGCATCTTAACAGGAGTTTTTATGAAACTGTTGTTTTTCCTTACCCTAAAAATATTGTCCGGCTTGAATTGCATGAAAGAAAACGCGACGGAAATTTTGTTAAGCAGTTTGAACTCACGATTGACCCGGCGGATAAGTTCATACGGAAAGAAAAACCCATGGATTATCCTGTCTTCAAAGTCGTTGATAACGGCGATCCTTCGGTTAAAGCTGACATTGTTTTTATACCTGACGGTTATACTAAAGACGAAATGGAACAGTTTAAGAATGATGTGGATGTTTACACCGAATATATTTTTAACTGTTCGCCGTTCAAAGAAAATAAAAATAAGTTTAACATATGGGCAGTTTACGCGCCTTCTATGGAATCAGGAGTCGATAATCCGGGTGAAGGAACCTGGAAAAATAATATGTTCGGAATGACATATTACACGCAGGATGTCGAGCGCTACCTGATGTCACTCGATATAAAAACGATCAGGGATGTTTGTTCGCTCGTGCCTTATGATAATATCTGCGTTATTTCGAATTCATCCAAGTACGGCGGCGGAGCCATATATAACTATTATACGTCATTCCCCAATAAAAACAATAACGGGGCGTACCTTATAGTTCATGAATTCGGCCATCATTTCTGTGCGCTGGGCGACGAATATTACACTTCTGAAGTGGGAGTCGAAGAATATTATAAACTGGATGTTGAACCGTATGAAGCTAACCTGACTACACTTGTAAATTTTGACAAAAAATGGAAGAACCTTATTGAGAAGGAAACTCCCGTGCCAACACCATCCATTCCTGAATACAAAGATAAACTCGGTGCCTTTGAAGGCGGGGGATATGTCCCCAAAGGCGTTTACAGGCCGAAACAGGACTGCACCATGAAATCAATCTCTTATGACAATTTCTGTCCTGTTTGCAAAAAGGCGCTTGTTGATATGATAAACTATTATTCTGAGTAAAAAGATTTAAGAATTTACCTGAAATTAAAAAGGCGGATTTTATCCGCCTTTTTAATTTCTATATTATGATTTTAATGCTTTCCCTTTGGGGCAATAAACTTTCCGTAAATTGATAATCCTATTATTGTTGCTACTCCTATCAGGCTGAACATTATCCATAATGCTGACGGATTCTGAAGTTTGTCGACAAAGTGAACGTAAGAATATGCTCCTAATACCCCGCCTATACTGCTCCCTATAACGCCGTAAAGGAATGAATAACCGAGATATAATGCCTTTTTATCTTCGGGTGCGATTAGTCCCACATAACTGATGAATTTCGGGTGCGCAGTCATTTCGCCTATAGAAAAAATTATTATTCCTGCCATGAATACCCAGGCATGTGTAGAAATTGCAAGAATCGCCATACCGATAGTCCCGAGTGAAATACCGACAATCATCGTCGGAAGCGCTTTTGTGTGTTTGACAATATTCGAAATAATAAGCTGTAATACGATAATCGTTCCTGCATTTATTACTGTAACATGTTCGGCGTCAAATTTCCAGTTCGGGTTTGTCATGAAAATTCCGAGAATGCCATTGACGAAATTGTCAACAGGTGTCATGTCCATGTGTTCTTTGAGATACCACAAAACCGTATCGAACATCTGGAAGTATAAAATCCAGAATCCGGAATATATTACTATCATCAGAATAAATCTCCAGTCGGTTAAAACCTTTACCATTCCGCCGAATACTTCACCCAGAGTCTTTGTTGATGCCGGTCTTTTGGGTTCCTTGTAAACAAACAGGTTTAAAAAAAACAGCCAGCCGGTGCCGATAGCGGCCATGAAAAAGATATAGGACCAGGATATATCTTTTAGTATCGGTACAAGAATAAGCGGAAATACAAAGGCTCCCAGATTTATAGTCCAGTAGAATATTCCGAATCCGAGGGTTGAATTGGTTTCGTCAGTAGACCTTGCTATTGTACCTGAAATAATCGGTTTGAAGCTTCCGGCGCCGATTACCATCAGTAGCAGGCTAAGGAACACAAGCGCATAAGTATGAACAAGGCCTGTCAAAAAATATCCTGTACTCATGACTGCAAAAGCAAACATTAGCATCTTGCGGTATCCGAACCTGTCTGCTATAGCGCCCGAAACAATCGGGAGCAGGTATAATAAAGGTGTAATCACTGATTTTATGATTCCGACGCTTTCCTTGCTGAATCCAAGCCCGCCTTTATCCACCGAAAGTATCAGGAATACCGATAAAACTGACATTACTCCGTAATACGAACCCCGTTCAAAAAATTCCATAAGTATGACAACCCAGAAATTCTTGGGAAACGATTTCAGTGATGCCTTTTGTTTCTTTTCTTCTGCCACTTATGACTCCTTCTTAAAATTTTGACAAATTAATTCCGATAAAATCAAAATACAATCCTTTAACATCGTTTCATGCTTTGGAAGAATCAAACCAAATTGAATTGACATGAAAAGTTATTTTAATCAAATTTTAAGAAAATAAATTAATAATCATGAAAAAATTATCACTGACTGTTATAGTATTTGTATTATTAATATCAGATTCCTATTCGCAGTGGATTTTGCAGTACTCGCCTCCCCAGTCTCAGTCTTCGTACGTATTGAATTTCTTCGATGATATTACCGGATATTATTCTGGCGTTCTGTATAATTCCTCAACAAATAATATTTATAAAACGACAAACGGAGGACTTAATTTTACGGCTCAGAATTCAGGATTAACTGCTCAGAGATTCATGGCAATAAGCATGAAACATCCCGATACTGTTTTTATAAGCGGCAACTACGGTAAAATTCTGAGAACATATAACGGAGGCAATAACTGGAACCTTATATATTCGGACACATTAATCCAGTTCTGGGGTTTGTTTTTCGTCAATTCGAATACCGGTTTCGCAGCTGGGAGCTACGGAAGAATAATGAAAACGACAAATAAAGGTGATAACTGGGTGATACAAACCGCACCTACTTCAACAGCGCTCGATGGTATTTACTTCATTGATGAAAACACGGGTTATATCGGCGGCGCGAATGTTTTCCTGAAAACTATTGACGGGGGACAAACATGGGTAAATAAAGTCGGACTTTTTATTTCTCCGTTTGAAACTGCACAGGCAGTTTATTTCTCAGATGTAAATACAGGTTATTACTGTACGAATACAACGAACTGCAGGATTGTGAAAACAACTAATGGCGGTGATACATGGAATTTAATAAACTCTATTGATAATATCGGAGCCGGATGGGATATGTCTTTTACTAATGCGAACACCGGATTTGTTTGTACGGGAGCTGGAAAGGTTCTGAAGACGACTAACGCAGGACTGAACTGGGGTGTTCAGAATACTCCTCTGACTGAAAACCTTTATGCAATGGACTTCCCGTCAGCGAATACGGGATATATATCTACATGGTCCGGAAAAGTTCTGAAGACAACAAACGGAGGCCTGACTTTTGTAGGCAGGACAAACAACGAAATCCCAACAGGTTTTGATTTGAAGCAAAATTACCCAAATCCTTTCAATCCTTCGACAACAATAGAATTTTCAGTTTCTTCTAAAACATTAACAATACTGAAAGTTTATGATATTAACGGCAGGGAAGTTGTTTCCCTTTTGAATCAGATACTTGAACCAGGGAATTATTCAGTTCCTTTCACGCCGGAAAATCTGTCAAGCGGAGTTTATTTGTACAGGCTGTATTCGGAGAATAATGTTTTAACTAAGAAGATGATATTGCAGAAATAATTTGTTTTGAAATATTATTAATAAAAAGGCACGTTAAACGTGCCTTTTCTATGAAAATTATTAATTAATTTGTTCTTTATTTCATCAGAACCATTTTCTTGACAGATGTAAATCCGCCCGAAGTGATTTTATAGAAATAAACACCGCTGGATAATCTTGAAGCATTGAAATCAACAATGTAGCTGCCTGCCTGTTTGTTTTCATTTACAAGCACCGCAGCTTCTTTCCCAAGAATATCATAAACAATAATACTTACGAATCCGGGTTTTGGTATGCTGTAAGCAATTGTGGTTGACGGATTAAACGGGTTCGGGTAATTCTGAGATAATGAATATTCTGAAGGCAGCGTATTATTCTCAATACCGGTCATATTACCTGAGCATCCGCCTGATGCCCATACATTGCTCGGACCTGATTCGCAGTAAACTACAAAGCATGAGTCGTTGGCAATATTCCTGAACCCGGGTTTTGGTCCCTGTGTCCCCGAAGTAATGGCAAAACCGTTCATTTTCAATATATGTGTTGTTGTTCCTGCCGAATTAACAGTTACATAATGAACGCTGTCTGATGAAGCTACTGTTGTGAATGCGAATTTGTGAACATTCGTGCCCTTTTTCCCTACAATATCTGGCTGGTAATTTGTGTTAACTGAACTACCCCAATAAATACTCTCGCCAAATGTTGCGGCAAAATTTCCCCATAAAGATGACCTGAAGTATCTTACATTCCAGTTGCCTGCAACATTTACCCTGAAAACGCATATGATACTGCCGTTATCATTCTGATTAGAAGAAAGTCTTGCCCAGGTTTTATATAATGTGGGTATTGATCCGCCCGTGCTTGTTGCTCCTGCGCCTGTAGTAGGTGTCCCGCTGTTGTTTGCTTTCGAAAAGAAGACCCTGGTACTGTCCGGTACTCCCGAAAATGACACTATTACGGAATCGCTGGTACCATTTCTGAAAAATGCAATATCTGTATATAAATTTCTCTGGGGTCCTGCCTCAGCGCTATACCACCAGAATTTCTGCGCCTGGTAAGAAACTGCAGGGCTGCTAGATACATAAGGATTTGTTATACGGGCATATTTCTGAGTATTAATTCTTTGTGATGATGCTCCAAGCGAATCGAAAGAGCATGCTATGTAAAGATACGCACCACTGGGATAATAAAAATTGTCTGATGTAAAGCGGACATTGTAGTACCTCTTATCTGGGTCATTACCCGGCCATCCAAAAGCAAAGAAACCACCTGCAAAAGTTGAAATGTTGAGTGTTATCCCACCAGCCAGCCATCTTCCCGCACCACCTGTCGCTCTATATCCGTAAAGAACCCATAAAAACCTGTCTCCGGTCGGACGTTCAATAATTTCAACGTCAAGGTCATCAAAGTTGATTTTATCTGTGCCGCCTAACCATCCGGTTGCATAAGTCAGCCATGTAATACCGTTATTCGTTGAATATACAACCCTTAGAGAATCAGGCGATGATGTATTCGCGGAAATGAAATACACCGCCCAGATTCTGCCGGCATTCGGTCCGACAGTTTCGGTCGCAGTACCAAGCCCTTTGATACTGTTCGCGGTATTATTGTAAATCCTTGTATTCTGGAAATTATCGCCTGTAACGGGTTCGTTATTTCCGGGTAATATTACACCGTTGTAACTTTGCGCCGTATTGACAGTAAAATCTCCCGAAATCTTGCCAAGTCTCCTGTTGAGATCTTCTAATTGATCCCTTTTGGAAGCGTCATTTGAATTCTTAAGCAGTGTTATCCTGTTTTCCAGGTCGATCTGCTCCTGGGTTTTCGGCTTTACAGCATTTACGCCCGATACATCATTGATATCATGCGTGTTGTTGCCTTTGTACTGGATATCTTGCGGCGTAAAAGGGAAATCCTGTGCCTGGATGTATCCAGTAAAAAGTAAAAAAAGAAATGTAGTGAAAAGAAAAGTTTGTTTCATAAGTTCTCCGTTCTGTTTGATTTATAAAAAATATTTATAAAATTCCGGAATATATCTGAAAATTAATAACCGTCAGGTTAATATATTATTTTTCAGTCCTCTTATATATCCCTTGCTGATATAACAAAACATATTTTTAAAAAATTCACTAAATATTCAATAATTAAATTTTCGTTATAACGAAAAAAAGAAAAGGCAGTTCATCGAACTGCCTTTGACAAAAAAATTTATATTAGTTCTTGTGCTACTTGAGAAGCATCATCTTTTTCGTGTCTGTGAATTCACCCGTCTGAATTTTGTAATAATAAACACCGGATGATAAATCTCTTGCGTTGAATACTACGTGATGATTGCCGGGTGCTTGATTATCAACGGTATACGTAACAACTTCTTTTCCAAGTGTGTTGAATACAGTAATCTTTACGTTGCTCGTCTTTGCAATCGTATAATTAATTTTCGTTATCGGATTGAACGGATTTGGGAAATTCTGCTCAAGTTTGTATGAGTAAGATAATTCGTTTCCGCCTATTCCTGTGACTGTTGATCCCGCTACAAGTGTCATAGTTCTCAGATGTACTGGTGTGCCGTTAAAGCCCAGTGCTTTTACGTTCAATGTATATACGCCCGGTGTTACGTTTGTTGCAGTAACTTTTACAAGTGCTGAATCAGGCGGATTTTTTACCCAGTTTCCTGACGGATATGTAATTGCAAAACTTCCTGCTGCAGGAGTAGGTGTTATAGTTGATGTAAAGTACACTGTATCAGTCCATAATTTAGTTGCAGGTATTGAAGCTCTTATATATACGCTTCCGTTAGCGCTGTTTATGCTGTCCTGTAAAGGATTCAGTCGGAAAGCAAAATCAGGGAAGTATCCTGTATAACTGCCGTAATTGTTATTCCTGAAATCACCCCAGCAAACCATTGATGTCTTTGCGTTTGATACTATGGAATTATAGTCTCCCTGGTAAGATGGAGGCGACTGACCTTGAAATGATATCCTGAATTTTTTGTTTGTTATCCTCTGGTTCGGCACCCAGGACTGACCGCCGTTTGATGAGTAAGAAGCATAGACATCAATTGAGTCATTGGTAGGACAGTTGCGTGTATCGTACCACATAGCGTATAATCTTCCTGTTTGTTTGTCGCACCATATCGCAGGATGGTACTGATTATTCAATTGGGTATTTACATCATCATTGATAGTTACTCTGCTTGACCATGTTGTACCTTGGTCGGTTGAATATCTGCAGAACACATCTGATTTATTTCCTGAACCTGCAGGTTCATTCGATGCATATACGCAATATAGCCTGCCTCTATAAGTCCCAAAACTGTTGTCTGCAGCAATCATGGGATAAGGCCTTGTTCTCATGCTGGCTACTGTCGAACGTCCGGATACTTCAAGCCCGACTACGTTTGACCACTGGTTGGATGACATGGTGGTAAATGTAAGGCCTCCGTTTGTTGAACGGTGGAAAGTGTAAGTCCCGGCATTGTTCGGTCCGAGGTGTGTAACCGCGTAAACGCATCCGCCGGAGATTCCGCCGTTAGGGCCAACACAGCACATTGCACCCGGAAAACTATGCGGGCTTAATGAAGCAGTTGTTGTAAATGTCGCTCCGAAATCAGTGCTTCTTGCAAATGCCGCCGATGAACCGTTTGTCATAATTGTATAAACGTAATTTGCATAAGGTCCGCCTGTCTGGTCGGCGCACATCCAGTTCTTATCATTTCCTTGTGTTGCTGAAACATTAGTCCATAACCACGTGGCTCCGTTGTTCGTGGATTTTGCTACCCAGCATGCTGAAACAGGACTCTTCATTGTTTCGTAATAAAGGTTGCCAAGACTGTCATAAGCTGAGAGAGGATCGCCTGCTGCATTCGGGAATGCAGGATTATTAATTAACCATGTCAGTCCGCCGTCGTTGGAATAATGTGTTCCGTTTATATTCCAGCAGTTAAACGTTTGCAGCGGATTTTTTGGGTTCATTGAAATATGGCATTCCGCATAATCCACACCCATATCAAAATTATCATAATCACCTATTGTAACCGTGGCCGAAGGACTCATGATGACAGGAGGTAACTTGTAATAGCTTTCAGGTATTCTGTCCTTTGTAGGATCGTCCACTTGTGAGAACATTGCACCTACGAAAGAAAAAACCAGTAAAAATGTCATTGATGACATTACAGAGAGAGAAAGAATTTTCTTCATTTTTTTCTTTTTATTAATGAAAAATAATTTAAAATAAACTTAATAAATATAATGTAATAATAATTAGAATTAAATATATATCTTAAAAATGTTTAAATTTTTTGTTTCTGTAAAATATGTAGATTTTCTTGTACTTATGTAGAAAAATTTCGGAATATTGTGACAAGATAATTTGAGAGAATAAACTATTTTCTGATTTCTTTTTTCTTATAACAAAAAGAAGAGTCGGGATGGGCAGACTCGAACTGCCGGCCTCTTGAACCCCATTCAAGCGATCTAGCCAACTGATCTACACCCCGAATGTTACAATATCATAAAAAATTTACTCTTGTTCAATGTATTTCACTGTTTCTTCCTGTAAACAACTATGCCGTTTTTAGCAAATTTAAGGTCGAAATTGCTCATTAAGTCATTATTGTCTTCCATAGCCTGGTGTATTTTGTCATTTGGTGAATTTTGATAAAAAATAACCCATTCAACATAATCGGAAGGCTTCTCCATCGCTTTTTCACCTAGCTCAAAAGTGTGGAATGTAATTCTCTCCTTTAAAGCAATTCCTGTCCAGGGATGCAGTGCAAACACTGTATTATCGTATAGAATCTTCCCGCCTTTATAATTTTCTTTCATGAATTCCGATAAATCTATACTGGACTGGCTGTACGCGTATTTTGCCTCTGCCAGCGAAGGTATGCTGTAAGGAAAATTGTATAAAAATGTTAACTGCTGTAATAATATACCTGAAGTAAGCATGATTATAAGGAGATTCTTTTTGGTTATATATTTCTTCAGAAATAAAACCGAATATCCTGAAAATACTGCTATCGCGGGGAATATGTAGAGCCCGTACCTGCTGTTAAAATATCCCGGCGGCTCGGACGACGGATGTTCTATTATTAGCTGGCCTTTGAATAGCAATAGTAAAGTAGTCGGTACCGCAATCAGAAGAGTATACGGTATATATGAATTAGGTTGTAATCTGTTCTTAAAAATGTAGTAAATCAGTCCTGCCGCGGCGAGTAAGAAATATAAATTGCCTGAATAGTAAAGAACAGAAAAGAGATATACTTTCACCGATAACAAAAAGTTGTTCTTTGTTAAAAGCCTTCCCGCTTCCTCGTAATATTTCAGCTGGTGAAGCGTTGAGAACCTGCCTCTTGAAAATTCAAACGGGTCTCCGTAATAAATATAATTATGAAGAAACCACCACGTTATAAGAAGTGCAGGCATTGCCGAATATACTACGAAATCTCTTATAAATTTTTGCTTTTTATAATAGGAAATTATTCCTGCTGTAATTGCAGAACCAAGGAATACCGGCCATGCATCGTATCTCGAACCGGCACAAAGTGTCATGAAAATTGATGAGTAAATCAAATGCTTTAACATTGAGGTTTTTGACCATAGATACAGAAAATAAAAATTTCCTGACAGGAACAGCAGATACAACTGCTCAGTCATTGAAGTTGTCTGGAAATACAGAATGTTGTAATTAAGTATATAAATTATAAACCCCGTCCATGTCGCGGCAACATCATTTGTTAACTCTTTGATGACCAGGAAAATTAAAACTGAACTTATAATAAAAGCAGGGAAGTTGATTATACTTGCCGCAAGTCCCGTTTGATAAAGATAATCCACTGCCGCAAACGGCATAAGGATGAGATTCGGAATTGGAAGCCAGACAGTTCCTATTTGGCCGAAAATTCCGGGATTAATCGAATCAAAGAACCTGCGCGCTGCTTCCATCCTGAATATCGAATCCCTGTATGCATAATTGAAATCTAATGCATATGATAGAATTTGCGCAGCAAGACCCAGAACTGTGCTTAATATTACAGCGGAATTAAAGTGAAAAATTTTAATTTCTTCGGTTTCTTTCATTTCAGAATTTTTAATGAATCCGCAATTCTCTTTGCGTTTACATCAGAAGGATTCATCTGGATAACAAGGTTATAATACTTTAATGCTTCTTTTATGTTATTTTCTTGCAGATAAATATTTGCAAGCCCTGCTATCGAATTCACGTTTTTTTTGTCAGCATCGAATGCCTTTTGATAAAGTTCTTTAGCCTTTGCAGTCTGTTTCAATCCTTCGTAGCACAAAGCGATATTATTGTAATATCCTGAACGCAATCCGGGATTTATCTTTATGAGTTCTTCAAGGTCCTTTATCGCTTCTTCGTATTTTTGCGACCTGTAATACTGCAGGGACCTGTTCTCGAGGAATGCGGGATTGTATGACTTCCCGTCATCAGGTCCTGATTGATTGCCGTTAAACTGCATTCTCATGCTTGCCAGCAAATCTGCAGAGTTTCTGTAATCGGGTGAAAAGGTTTGAAGTTTTTCGAGCATTGATATTGCTTCCCTTATCCGTCCCTGCTGCTGGTATATATTCGATAACTGCAGGTAACCGTCTGGTGCAAGTGAATCTATAGCTAGCCCTTTTTTAATTTGTATTTCAGCTGAATCCAGGCTGCCCCTGATGAGGTATATCAGACCGAGATTATGATGAGCAAGAACGGAATTGTCTCTAATCTCAATAGCTCGTTTATATCTTTTTTCGGCTTCTGCATAATTCTGTTTGTTTGCAAAGATATTTCCGGCGTTAACAAGCAGTACATTCCCGTCAATTCCTTCTGCAGTGGAATACAATGTTTCGTTTGTTTTCCAGTCAAAATTCCTCTGAAATGTAAGGTAGCCGAAAAGTAAAATGACAATCACTGATATGCTTATGATTATATTTTTATTTTTATTGTTCAGGTAAACCGAGAAGTAATAAGCAATTAACAAGGATACTAAAAATGATGTTATGTACAGAAATCTTTCCGCCATGAAGTTCATAGTCGGTACTATATTCATTACAGGAAATAATGATATAAGGAAAAATGAAATAGAAAATGAAATTACATTTTGCTTTTTGTATGTTATTACTGCAACAAATATCAATATAACCAGAAATATAAGTGAAAACAGTGCCCTCATATCTGTGAAAGATGATGAATCCGGTATGACGCCGTTGTAATGATATAAAAGATTTATTGGTACAAAAAGCAGCCTGAAGTAAACGGGTATCGTCTGTATCATCGAATAAAATACGGTCATTGAATCTTTGCCGTGAAAGTAAAAGTAATTTGTCCTGTCGACCACATCGCGAAGCACATAAAACCTTGCTAAAATAAATAAAATAGTCAGTACCGCAAAATAAACATAACTTAAAATGTTTTTCTTAATCCATTTAAAATCTTTTTTCCTGTATATAAAATCAAATAGTATTATTATTACCGGTAAAGTGACAGCCATTTCTTTTGATAAAAGTGCCAGAAGATATGCGAACAGTGATATGAGCAAATATTTATTGTTTTCCCCGTCACGGTATTTAATATAAAACAGAAAACTCAGGAATATGAACAGTGTTGCCAGAGAATCCGTCCTGCCGCTTACCCAGCTGACAGCTTCAGTGTGAATCGGATGTACGGCGAAAATCAAAGTTCCTAAAAAGGATGAAATCTGTCCGTATTCATAATCTCCGAATAATTTCATCAGTATCAAAAACAGTATGAGTGATGCAATTGTGTGAATAATTACATTTGTAAGATGAAAACCCGAAGGTTTAAGTCCCCATATTGCGTAATCCAGTGCATACGTAGTTGATACTATCGGCCTGTAATACCTTCCGATAACCTTATGGAAACCTTCTTCAGCTGTAAAGAATTTAGGTATAGATGACAGTTCCTGAAGCGGTGTATATCCGACTATCACGCTTTCATCATCAAACACAAATTCATTATTCAGGGAATTCGCATATATCCCGAAAGAAATTACTGCAAGAATAATGTATAAAATATTTTTATTAATATTCATGTTTTTATAATTTTGCCGCAACTACAAATGTTGCTTTCTTTTGTTCTATTGTCCCGCCCCTGTCGTCAACCGCTTCAAGTAGGGCGACGTATATACCGACTCTAAGTTTGGTCCCGCTGTCATCCTTTCCGTCAAATATAATCTGTGCCTCGCTACCGCTTAACTGATTGTTGAGCAATGACTTAACTATTCTGCCTTTGACGTCAAATATTTTGACTCTAACCTGCGCCGTGTTCGTCTTTAGCTTGTACTTAATAATCGTAAAATCTTCAAAACCGTCACCGTCTGGCGAAAACGGATTCGGAAAAATGCTAAGTTCAGTACTGCTGTTATTCTGTACAAAAATGCTGTTTTTCTTTCCGGGCGTTCCTCCGAGCGGGTCTGCTGATGAACTCCAGTTCGACGGATTATTTGAGGGCAAACCGGTATTTATTCTTTCAAGAGAATATCCTTTTGTATCAGGTAAATTGGTATTATGCCATTTCGGCGAATATCCAAGAGAATCTATCGTATTGTTTAGAACATCTGAAATCCTTACCGAAGCGCCGCTGTTGCTTAATGATAGTCCTGAATTAAATACTATTCTACGCGTGCTGTCTGTCGAAATTAAATAAGAGAACCTGTTGTATATCGTTGTATCCGAAGCAAGAATCATGTATGCTCCCGGCTTTATATAGAAATTGCAATCAGAAAACAAATTATAATTCGATGTACCTGCGGTAACCTTCCATCCGTTAAGATTTATATACCTGCCGGAATTATTATAAAATTCAATCCATTCACAGCTGATAGTAAGAGGGTCGAACATTATTTCATTTATAAGCAGGTCATTTCTGTTTGCAGATTGTATATTCGCGAATGAATTCTTTCTGGTAGGCGACGAATATTCGCAGTCGAGAGAAGTAATCCAGTTCGCGGAATCATTCGAGGGTCCCGACACTGAAATCCTTTCGAGCGAGTTTCTGCTGCTTCCTCCCCATGATGATTTGTAAGTGACATCGTCGATGATTACGCCCGCATTATTGAAAATAAGAACTTTATCTCTGTCGTTGTTCAGAGTCGGCAGGGAAGAAACGTATAATACTTTTGTTGTGTCAATAAGAGGGTGGTGAGGAATAATCTGGTTTGACTTTGCAATAACCAGGTAATCACCCGGGTTAATGAGTCTGTCGTTTGTTGTAATCGTAACGGGACTGTTTTGTTCCGAACTGTCCGCAATTTTCCAGTTCTTTATGTTGATGACACCTGATGAATTATTGTATAATTCAACCCATTCAGGTTCGGGACTCTGCGGTGCGTACATTATTTCGTTTATTACTATCCCGGTAGAAACCATCTGACCACCGACAGTTACGGATTTCACTTTGTAATTGTTCAGCGTATCCTCGTCAGATGCGAAAATGATTTTACCGATATATTGTTTTTTCCCGCTGTCGATATTTGGTATTGCATATAAAATTGTGACGGAATCATTCGGATATAACGCTGTCGGATTTGTCTGGTACAACAGTTCAGACGGCTGTGCAATACTGTCAAAATTAATATCTCTGTAAATATTATATAGATATCCGCTCGCAGGATTCAACCCGGCGTTTTTAATTTTTGAATTAAATATTAACGAATCTCCTGCTGAAGGAAATTCGGGAGTAATCAGAAAAGATTTTAACAGTAAATCATTCTGTTTGGGTGTAAGGGAATTTTCCCTGTTAGGAGTACCTTTTGACGGGTCAAAAGATGTACCCCAGTTGCTTTGCTGATTTGTCGGCCCGGATGGACTAATCTTTTCCATAGAAAAACCTCCCGAACCACCCCATGAATTACTGTATCCCAGAGTATCGATAACAGTATTCGATGAATTATAAAGTACTATGCTTTCATTTCCCGTATTGTTCAGTGCATTCCATCCGCTTGACTGCAGAATTATGCCCGTAATACCCGGAAACGATGACTTTAAATTAGCCGAATCCTCGCACACAATCGCATAAGTGCCCGGATTCAGTAAAACATTTTGTGTTGTAATTGTTCTAACGGGATTAGAAACCGCAGCATCTTTCCATTTCCAGTTCTGCAGATTTACAGGAGAAGATGATGTATTCTTAATTTCGAACCATTCCTTCATAGGTGATGTTGGTGCATACATTACTTCATTAATGACAACCTGACTGAAAAGTTCTGAAGAAATTAGAATCATTACAACCAAAATAATATTTTTCATCTGCCGGAAATTATTGTTAAATTCATTTAATTTAATCAATATTGCTTTTTTTAACAATTTACTTTTATGAAAATAAAACCCTTTCTGATTCTGCCGGTATTTTTGTTCATTGTACGCGCTTCAATTTCCCAGACATTCGCGGTTGCAACTGACTATACCCCTGTCATGAATACTTATGATTTCTTCCTTGTATTCGGGGGTAATGCAGGAAATACGGTCAAGCTTGATGACAGGGGACTAATTGCAGAAATGGAATTCATTGCATTACCCGGAACAGTATTTAATATAAATGAGATCATCGAATTCGGAGACAAGGAGTTGAAATATTTCCGTGTTACAACAGATGAATATAATTATAAAGGGAATTTTTATATTGACAGCAGAATGGTGAAAACAGCCTTCAGTAAACCAAATGACAGAGAAAAAATAATGCCGGGTAAATCGGAAATTTTGTTTAATATGAAAAAAATCAACGGGTTCCCTTATATGTGGGGTGGGAATTATGCATACGGGCTATTCGAAATGCTGAAATTATATCCGCCAAAAGGAGAAATAGATGAAAAGACAAAATTCCTCTGGATACTTCAAGGCGTTGATTGCTCCGGCCTTCTGTATCAGGCAACGAACGGCTGTACACCGCGGAACACGTCTTCACTGGTAACCTATGGTTTGCCCGTCGATATTGCCGATAAAACAATCGATGAAATTATTCCACTTCTTAAACCACTCGACTTAATCGTCTGGAGCGGTCATGTTGTGATCGTATTTGACGGAGAAAGTACAATCGAAAGCAGTCCGCCAAAGGGCGTATATATGAGTAATATTAAAGAACGGTTGACTGAAATCATGTCCGAGCGTTATCCCGTTAATGAATTAGGACAGCGTATGTGGAAGAAAAAGGAATTTGTCGTTCGCAGATGGACGGAATAAATATCAAATATTAATTCTTAAATATACTTAAGTAAAAACCCACGGTTTGTATCGTGGGTTTTTATTAAAACCTTTTATAAAACTTGAACTTAATCTCTTCTGTTGCCCATGAACCTTAATAAATACAGGAACAGGTTTATGAAGTCCAGGTAAAGCATTAAAGCACCGAAAATTGCCGCTTTCTTGCCTGTTTCGCTTCCGCTGTCAAGAAACATCCCCATGTTCTTAATTTTTTGCGTATCCCAGGCCGTCAGTCCTACAAACACGATAACTCCTATATATGATGTTATCCAGTATAACATAGTACTCTGCAAAAAAATGTTAACTACAGACGCGATTATAAGTCCGAACAATCCCATCATCAGGAACCCGCCAAACCTTGTAAGGTCCATTTTTGTGATATAACCAAATACGCTTACCGACGCGAACATTGCCGCGCAGATGAAAAATGTAAATGCTATCGAGCTGGATGTATATATTAAGAAAAGAACCGAAAAAGTTACCCCAGTCATGAATGCATAAACGAAAAACAACCCTGTCGCGACTATTGCAGGTATTTTGTTCATCGCAAAAGACATTACGATTACTGTTACAAACTGCAGGATTATTATTACCCAGAATAACATTGGATTTGACATTATAACTTCTACTAGTCCCGTGCTTGCTATCCCGAAAGATACAACTGCGGTCAGACCGAGTCCAAGCGTCATCCAGTTGTAAACCGCAAGCATGAATTTCCTTGCCAGTTCGTTTGTCTGTGCAGTTTCTACAGGTTTTGCCCCGGCATATTGCTGATTATTATAATTATTAAAGTTATACATACTATACTATTTTATTTTTTAATTATTTTATTTAAAACTTTTTACAAATTCCCAATAACTAATAACATATTAACAAATTTCCGAATTCCAAAATTACTAATTCGCCCTCATCCCGTAATTAGGTGCTTCCTTAGTTATTTTCACGTCATGCGGATGCGACTCTCTAAGTCCGGAATTTGTTATTTCCACAAAATTTGTTACTGTCTTCATGGCTTTAATGTCCTTCGCGCCGCAGTATCCCATCGATGACCTGAGTCCGCCGAGAATCTGGAAGATTGTTTCGCTCAAGGCTCCCTTATAAGGAACGATTCCTTCGATTCCTTCAGGAACAAGTTTCCTGATATCGTCTTCCATATCCTGGAAATACCTGTCTTTTGAACCTTCTTTCATTGCTTCGATCGAGCCCATACCCCTGTAAACCTTGTAACTTCTTCCTTCGTAAAGAACTTTTTCACCGGGTGTTTCGTCCGTACCTGCAAACATTCCGCCGAGCATTACAGAATCCGCTCCTGCTGCTATTGCCTTAGGTACGTCTCCTGTTTGTTTAACGCCTCCGTCTGAAATAACCGGTATGTTATATCTCTTCGCTGCCTTTGAGCATTCCATCACTGCTGTTAACTGCGGAACGCCTACGCCCGCTATAACTCTTGTGGTGCAAATCGAACCTGCCCCGATTCCGACCTTGATACAGTCTGCGCCTGCTTTTATCAGGTCAACTGTTGCCTGTGCTGTTGCAACATTACCTGCAATAATTTCAATATCGTATTTCGACTTTATTTTTCTGACCATATCAAGCACGCCCTGCGAATGACCGTGCGCAGTATCAACAACTATTACGTCAGCGTGCGCCCTTACAAGTTCTCCGACTCTTTCCAGAGTATCTCCGGAAATACCGACTGCAGCGCCTGCCCTCAATCTTCCGTATTCATCCTTGCAGGAATTCGGAAAACTTTTGCGCTTCTGAATATCTTTGAAGGTTATTAATCCTTTCAGGGTTCCTTTTGCGTCAACTACCGGAAGTTTTTCAATCCTGAATTTCTGCAGGATTTTTTCTGCCTTATTCAGGTCCGTACCGACGGGTGCGGTTATCAGGTTTTCCTTTGTCATGATGTCCGCTATCATCATATCGTCATCGGGATTGAAACGCAAATCCCTGTTTGTCAGAATGCCGATTAGCCTGTGCTTGTTGTCAACTATCGGAATACCCGAAATCTTGAATTTTCCCATGACGCGGTTTGCGTCGCCGATTGTATTGTGCGAATTCAGCGTTACGGGTTTCAGAATCATTCCGCTTTCGCTTCGTTTTACCCTGTCTACTTCTTCTGCCTGACGTACGGGAGTCATATTCTTATGTATTATTCCCATACCTCCTTCCCGTGCGATGGCAACTGCAAGTTCCGATTCTGTCACGGTGTCCATCGCGGCTGAAAGCAGGGGGATGTTAAGAGTAATCTTATTAGTAAGCCTGGTTTCCAGCTTTACTTCTCTCGGCATTACTTTCGATTTTGCAGGTACGAGCAGTACATCGTCGAAAGTAATCGCTTTTTGTAAAATTTTATTTTTCATATTATTTGTCAAATTGTTTAAATCCTTCCACGTTGCCCCAGAGCCCGAGCTTATTCTCTCTCGCATCGCGCTGGAGCTCTCTGAATTCTTCTAGTTTTGAAATCGGAAATTTATCGTAAACCTGTGCATAACCATCAGCGATAATCTTTGCATTAACGCAAGTCCCGTTTTCAAGGTAAACATATCTCAATAGTCTTCCGTATTTGTCCTTATCCTCATTCATATGGTCTCGTTCAAGCCTCACGTACTTACCTTCAACGAATCCCTTAACATAATCGCATGCAAGATTTCCGAGTTTCATGATTGTCGTCTTGTCTTGTCTGCTCAATTCCGCATCCCTTTCCATTTTATTCGATTCATATACTTCGGGAGTATCAATTCCGAGCAGTCTCACTTTTTGTCCGTCAGAAAGCTCAAACGTATCTCCGTCAACAACTCTTTTTACAAATACTAAATCCTTTTTCTTCTCCTTACTTCCGTTAATATCATCCGTTAATTTATTGTAAGCAATATATGCAAATATTATCAAAAAAATACCGAGCCAAAATACAGTTTTTATCAGTCCTTTTGTCAGCTTGAAAATCATTAATCTATAATATCAATAATAAGCCGTTTTTTAAAGTTTAATTCGCTGTCGATCTTTATTGAGTTTGATATATAATCCGATGACAAATCAAGTTTATGTTTATGTTCAGAAAAAAATTCACAAATAACATCTCCTTTATTTACTTTTTCTCCGCATTTTCTATGCAGAATAATTCCCGAAAGATAATCTATTTTATCGTCTGTTTTCTGCCTTCCTCCTCCGAGCATTACATTGGAAATTCCGAAGCCGTATGCATCAAGATTATTTATGTAACCGTTTTTATCGGCATTAATTGTCTTGCTGAATTTAGCGCGTTTAAGGTTATTATAATCTTTAAGGTAATCAGTATTTCCGTTTTGTAGTTCTGACATTTCAAGAAATTTATTATATACTTTCCCGCTGTTAAGCATATCCGATGCAGTTTTTTCGCCTTCATCGATGGAGCCTGTTATACCCGAAAGAAAAAGCATCGCGCCCGCAAGCACATTATTGACTTTTATCAGGTCGCTGATTTGTTTACCGTTCATGACTTCGAGACATTCCTCAATCTCCAGCCAGTTGCCTGTTTTATATCCGAGCGGTTCAGACATATCCGTCAGTACAGCAATTGCTTTCTTTCCGAATTTTTTAGAAACGCTGACAAGCTTTTTTGCAAGTTCCGCAGACTGTGCTTCGTCCTGCAGGTTAGCACCGCTTCCGATTTTTACGTCAAATACAATCGAATCTGTTCCTTCCGCAAGTTTCTTACTCAGGATGCTTGAAGTAATCAGGGGAATCGAATCAACTGTAGCCGTAACATCTCTAAGTGCATATATTTTCTTATCCGCAGGCGCAAGGTTATCCGTTTGACCTAACATAACGCATCCCGCTTTTTGAAGGACATATTTGCATTCTTCTTCCGATAAATTAATATTGAACCCTGGAATTGACTGTAGTTTATCAAGAGTCCCGCCTGTATGGCCGAGCCCCCTGCCTGAAATCATAGGAACATAAACGCCTAGAAGCGCTAACTGCGGAGCAAGAATCATGGAAGTCTTGTCGCCGACCCCTCCCGTTGAATGCTTGTCCGCTTTGCTGCCTTTCAGAAAACTCAGGTCAATGGTTGTGCCAGAATTTAGCATAAGTTCAGTCAGCAGAAGAGTCTCGGTATCATTCATTCCTATATAGAAGACAGCCATAAGGAAGGCGGATATCTGGTAATCGGCAATACTGCCGTTCATATAACCGTCAATTATATACTTCAGTTCGTCTTTTGAGAGTGAACTTCCGTTTCTTTTCTTCTTTATGATTTCAACTGTGTTCAATAAGTCAGGATTCTCGTAAATTATGAAAATATGTTTGCTTAAAAAAGTAAGAAAGAATATTTCCCGACAAATCAAATTATAAATTTTATTGTTTTCAAACCCGCAGTTTTATTTATTTTGGATGTAACAAACAGCATATGAAAATATTGACTTGATTGAAATAATTTTTTGTTTGAATTTGCCGTATTGAACTTGCCGGATAGAATATATAATGCGCCTGCGTTCAGGTATGCGATTTTACTGATAACTGGTATAATTGCTGGCAGATATTTTGTATTTAATCCTTTTGTAACAGCTGCATTGATGATTGCCTGCCTTGGATTTTATTTCCTTTGGAGAAACAATAAGAAAATTACAATTACGGTTATTTTATCAGTTTTGATTATCCTGGCCGGAATAATTAAATCTAATTTTGATTTTTATCTCGCTGAAACGAAGTCACTTAAAAATTATGTCCATAACCATAGTGATATTTTACTGATAGGTGTTATTGATGACCTGCCTGAAGTAACTCAGAAAAGAGTAAGGTTTATATTGAATTCTGAAAAAATTGTTTCTGTCGATGATTCTCTCGATGTCAGCGGAAAAGTTCTTGTCCAGGTGAAAGAAACCAAAAATATCAATCCCGGATTCGATAAAACTTCATTCGAGGCAGGGGACAGGGTAGCAGTTTTCGGAGACCTGGTTAATGCTTCCGAGGAAAGTAATCCCGGAGAATTCAATTACAGGGAATTCCTTGAATTAAATGATGTATATAGGTTATTCAAGGTTTCATTTTATGATGATGTGGTTGTCCTTGATAAACATAATCTGGGATTTTTCTATCAGAAATTAATTTATCCGGCCAGGAAATATGCAATTCTGAAAATAAAAGAAAATGCAGGAGAAAATGAATCTGCTTTTCTTAACGGGCTGGTTACGGGCTACAGGGGAGACTTCAGCAGTGAGCTGAAAGATGATTTCGTTAAAGCCGGGGTGATGCATCTGATAGCCGTATCAGGGCTTAATGTGGCATATATTATCATATTCCTGACTTTGGTTCTTACTCTGTTTGGCGTACCATTAAAGGTGCGGGTTTTTGTAATTATAATCTTTCTCTTCTTCTATTGTTTCTTTACGGGGCTTCCCGCGTCAATTTTAAGGGCTGCTGTAATGGGTTCGCTCGTACTTTTTACATTCATTGTGCAGAGAAAAGTAAGTTTCTTGAATATAGTCGGATTTTCTGCAATGGTTATTCTTCTGTTTGACTCGAGGCAGTTGTTCACGTCAGGATTTATTCTTTCATATACAGCGGTTCTTTCGATGGTTATTATCCTTGAGACAACAGGCATTACTGAAATCGAAATTTACGGGGGCAGGAATAAAAAACTACGAAAGGCAGTTAGGTATATTTTCATCATGCTCGCAACGACTATAGCAGCGCAAATCGGAGTTTTGCCTGTATCTGCGCTTTATTTTTCCAAAGTATCCGTCATCGCAGTAATTACGAATATTATAGCAATACCGCTATCGAACCTTTCACTTGCACTAGGATTCGTTCAGTTAATTCTCGGGATTTTTTCGGACTACATTGCTTCAATTGTCGCTGTGACAAATAATTCACTTTTGCACCTGCAGCTTGAATTTATTAAGTATTTTGCTTCCTTTGACTTCGGATATTTTGAAGTATATACAGTCGGATATGCATTCGTTTTTGTTTATTATATTTCTCTTGTTCTGTTGATTACAATTAATAATAGAAATTTTAAATTCCGTGCAGTATTAGTAGTATTGCTAATACCCCTGCTCGTTATTTATTCTTCGTTTTTTGGCTATGATGAAAATCTCCGTATTACTTACCTAAGTCTTGGTAATGCAAACTGCACGCATATTAAAACACCGGACAACAGCAATATCCTTATTGACGCAGGATATGAGAATTATTTTAATCATTCAAATTCCTATAAGGTAATACCCTATCTCAAACGGCAGGGCGTCAGTGAAATTGATTTATTAATATTTACAAGGTTACCGGAAAAAAACTACAGGGCGATTGATAATATTCTGAAGAATTTTAAAGTAAAAAGGATTATCGTACCCGGTAAGGATAATCAGATTCAGCACGGTGATTCAGAACTTATCGTAATAAATGAGTTAATGGATATTAACGGTTTTGGAAATGTTAAGATTGAAGTTATAGGATCAAAAAAAACTCAGGATGACGGATTTGCTACAAAAATATCTTATGGAAATAAATCATTCCTGTTTCCAAATATCAAAGATTCGGAGACAGAAAAGGTATTTGTTAGTGAATATGGCCAGTTGCTTAATTCCGATGTCCTGAAAGTTCAGGGTTATGGGAGCCGGAATTATACATCTTCCGAATTCCTTGGTACTATTTCACCTGAAATCAGCGTTATATCCACTGCAGGAATAAGAGGCAGAAACATGCCTTCAAATGAAGTGCTAACAAACCTTAAAAATATTAAGAGCAGGATATACAGAACAGATTTAGATAATGCTGTGATACTTGAAACTGACGGAGATAAAATCGAAAAGGTTAACTACTGACTGGGGTTTTCCGGGATTTGTACTTCTCAAAAATATAGTAAAAAAAATACCCTGAAAGCATCAGAAGGAACGGATCTATAAAAGGATATCTGTATCTGTACAGTGCCGCGGTTAGAAGTGATATAAAAGTATAGGCAAAGATTGATGAAATCAGAAAATATTTCATGTCCCTAAACTTCTTTTGTTTCAACAAAATGAAATATGCAGGGATTGCAAGAATCAAATCCCAGTTGATTTTAAAAAACCTTACGATGAAATATGAAAAAGTGTTATCCTTGCTGAAAAATTCAAAACCCCAGGCGCCGAGAATTTTATAAAATCCGATTTTCATGCACTCGACGGGATAAGCCGTTACAAACTTTACAACTTCACTCAGGAACCAGGAGTTGTCCTTTGTAAGCATATATTCGCCTATCTGGTCAACGGGTATTTGTATATTGTCCCATCCGCTGTTCCAGACAGGATATCCCTGCTCTATGACTACGGCTTTCGACCAGCCCCACCACACTGAAAAAGCGCCTTGTGTAGATACAATCACAACCACCCCCGATGCTATATAGGCATAAATCGTCCAGAAAATTATCGGAATAAAAAAGCCTATAAACCAGTTAAATGCTGTCTTAAGTTTAAATTCTAAATCTGAAAAATATAGAAAGAGCAAAATCAGTGGAGCGAAGAATAGAAACTGGCCTCTTGCCATCACTGATAATCCTGATAAGAGTCCGCTAATCAGAATGTAGTGATTTTTCTTCACAGAATTTTTTAAATATGACATAAGCATCAAAACAGATAAAACCCATATTGACATCGAGAATAATTCGCTGTTGACAGTCATAGCGCCGTTCCAGAAAGGGTAGTACAGAACTGACAGAATGCCTGTTATCAGTGATATCTTATCACCAAAGAAAAACCTGCAAATCCGCATTATGCAAATTATCGATAGTGATAATAGAATAATCTGAAGTATTATAATCGGTTTGAATGATTTTCCGAATGCCAGAAAACTCGCAGCCATGAATGCAGGATAAACAGGAGGTCTGTAATATGCAACTCTACGGTTGTCTTCGTATCCTGCGTGATAGGGTTCAAAATTATATATTGAAATAGCCCTGTCATAAAAATTGCTCGCATCGCCGCCAACGTAAGATTTGTTCCAGTCAGATTTTGAGACGCTGCTTTCCTTTTCATAATAATTGCGGATAATCAGGACCGAAAACCCGTAAAAAAGAGCAATGAAGAATAATATTATTAATTTTATTTTATATTGCAAATATCCGCTTATTAATAATTACAAATTAGTAATAAAAATACACTGAATAAAGAAGAATATGAGGTTAGGTTAATTTGCGGTATTATAATTTAGCCACTTTGTTAATAATATTACTGTATCCTACAACAATTTTGATTTTATATTTTATAGAATATTTGTATTATTATCAAAATTCAATATTTTATTATTATAAGGAGATTTTTAAATGCGTAATAACCTTTCAGCATGGAATGTATCTGAAGACCATTTCCCGTCATTCGGAAGCATAAAGGAAAAATTTAAATTTTTCGTAAGATATGCAATTCTGGCCCCGTCAGGGCATAATACCCAGCCTTGGACGTTTGAGGTTCATGAGGAGTCGCTCAATCTTTATGCTGACAGGACAAGGGCATTGCCAGTTATTGACCCCGATGACAGAGAACTGATAATCAGCTGCGGAGCTGCATTGACGAATCTTCTGATTGCAATGAAATATTTCGGTTTTGAACCGCACGTTGAATTTTTTCCGAATGAGACTGACAATGACCTCCTGGCAACTGTAACTATTAAAACGCGCGATTATCAGCCGACTGAACTCGAGACAACTTTATTCAAAGCAATTAAAAACAGAAGAACTAACCGCCTTCCTTTTGCAGAGGAAGTTATAGACGGATACACAAAACAGAAACTTCATACGATTGTAAGCGAAGATAAGGACGTCAAATTTACAATAATTGAAGACGCAAAACTGAAAGAAGAATTAACCAAACTCATAGAACAGGGTGATAAAATCCAGGCGCAGAACAAGAGTTTCTGCCGTGAACTGGCTCAATGGGTCCATCCTAACCGCACGAACAGCAAAGACGGTATTCCGGGATATGCCTTCGGAATGGGTGACCTGATTTCGTTCGGAAGTCCGTTCTTTATTGGAAACCTAAACTGGGGTGATATCCAGGCAGGTAGGGACAGAAACCTTATAAAGGGTTCACCGGTTCTTGCACTGCTTGAAACGAAAACTGACAAACCTTTGGACTGGGTAAAAACTGGCGTCGCTTTATCGAAACTGCTTCTCAGGGCTTCATCACAGGGAATCGCAGCAAGTTACCTTAATCAGCCGCTGGAAGTTCCCGAACTTTTCCAGAAATTGAAAGAACTTCTCGGCAGCGATACTTATACTCAGATGATTCTCAGGATGGGATATGGCAAGGAAGTTAAGTCAACTCCGAGAAGAGATGTCGAGGATGTCATAAAACTCTCCTGATGACAATACTGCCGAAGTCTGTTAAATCGGTATTATTCATTGTTATTCAGTTAGCATGCATCATTGTTATATTCATATCAGGTACAGCTATGCCCGGTAATGTAATTTATTATTTTCTTATAATGCTGTTTTCAATTCCGGGTTTATGGGCCCTTCTTATTATGAAATTTAGGTTTAATGTTGCACCCGATTTGCTTTCGGGTTCCACTCTTGTAAATTCCGGCCCCTATAAATTCATCAGGCATCCCATGTACACGACCGTACTCGGAATCACTTTAATGGTTGTTATTTTCAGTTTCACCTATTTCCTTTTACTGTTATGGCTGATTTTACTTATTACACTTTTAATGAAACTGACCTATGAAGAAAATCTTCTGGGAAAAGAATTTAAAGGATATCAGGAATATAAATCAACGACAAAAAGATTAATTCCTTTCCTGTATTAATCCGGAATTTTATAACATGAAGTATATGTTTATACATATAAAATGAAAGGATTAAAATGCTGAATTCAGCTCATCTGCACCTTATACTGAATCACTTCCCTGTGATTGGAACGGCTTTTGTTGTTTTTGTTTTTGGATACGGAGTATTCACGAACAATGATAATGTCAAAAAACTTGGTATGTTCATGCTGATACTGGTCGGTCTGATAACTATACCGGTTTTCTTTTCCGGTGATAAGGCAGCGGGTATGGTCAAAGGACTTGAAGGAGTCCTTGAAGAACATATCGAACCTCATGAGGAATTTGCGAAAATAAGTTTTATAGCAATGGAGATTACGTCATTTATATCTCTTCTCGGTTATGTGCTGTTTAGGTCCGGAAAAAATATTCCTGTATGGTTCGGATTTATACTAATTGTCTTGATGCTAGCAGTTGCAGGAATGATGGTTTACACATCACATCTCGGAGGAAAGATAAGCCATCACGAACTGATGCAGATGAAATGATTTAAACCCTGACTTTTGCAATAACCGACTTGATATCTGCAGGAAGTTCGGATTCGATGTGTACGTTTTCTTTCGTCCTCGGATGAATGAAACCCAGTAATCTGGCATGAAGAGCCTGACGCGGCATAGATTCAAGAAGATTATTAATCCTTGCCTTCATGTTTGAAGTAAGGTTAACCGACCTTGGTACGCGTCCGCCGTATGTTTCGTCACCGAAAATTGGATGTCCTTTTCCAGATAAATGCACTCTTATCTGGTGCGTTCTGCCTGTTTTTAATTTCAGTCTGATAAGACTGAGAAATTCAAACTCTTCAATTACTTCATAAAGGGTAATCGCGTTTTTGCCGCCTTCTTCATCGTCTTTAAGTATGGCAACTTTCTTTCTGTCAGATTTATCCCTTGCAAGCCGCGATTCGATAATGCCCGATTTCTGTTTTAAGTGTCCCCAGATTATTGCCTGATATTCGCGTTCAATGTCGTGCTTCATGAAGAGGTCAGACAATTTACTGTGTGTAACTTCATCTTTCGCAATAACCAGCAGACCCGATGTGTCTTTGTCAAGTCGGTGAACTATACCTGCGCGTTCAAATCCGTTCATGTTTGAAAGTGTGTCATTTCTCCGTGAAGCGTAATACATAACTGCATTGACAAGCGTACCCGAGTAATTTTTATATGCAGGATGGGTCACCATTCCCGCGGGCTTGTTTACAATTAACAGGTATTCATCTTCATATCTTATATCGAGCGGAATATCTTCTGGAAGGATTTCCTGTTTCTCCGGAACGGGAAGTTCTATTTCAATTTCATCGAATGGTTTTACTATATAATTGGACTTAACATTATTCCCGTTTACGAGTACATTTCCCCGGTTTATCGCTTTCTGCACTTTTGTCCTGGTGGCGTTTTCGACGAACTGTGTTATATACTTATCAAGCCTTTGTTTTTCCTTAACTAAAGGAACGGATATTTTGATGATTTTCTCCAGTTAATGATGGATTTTTTCAATGTTAACAAATCGTAAAGACAGTTGCCTTTAATATCAGAGTGAAACTTTTAATTTCAAAATACGAATAATAAGCAAGTAGTAAAATTGAAAAACAACATTAAGGAGAATGTAATGAAAAACTTTAAAATTTATCTGATGGCAATACTCTCTGCAGTAATACTTCTGACAGGGAGTATTGTCAAAGCTGAAGGAGAAAAACCTTCCAATACATCCGAGCTGAGAGTACAGATATTCAGCGAACTTAAGGATGCTCTTTCGGGTCCGATTACCCTGAACTTTACTGATAAAAATCTGAATGGTGAAGCATATATAACAATAAAAGTAGAGAAAAACGGAAAAATCGATTTGAAGAACGTAACGGGCGAGAACAATGTTCTGAATTCCATGGTAGCGAAAAGGATGAGTGAAAAAAATCTATGGACAGATACGAAGTTTGCAGGAAATGAGTTTACGTTTAAAGTATGCTGCAAGGGAATTTGTAAGATGAAGAAAGTATGATTTAAAAATCAGTCATGTTTTTAGCTTGGGATTTATTGAAAATTCCCGAATAATCAGTTAAAACGCTGTTTTGCAGAAATTCAGCGTTTTTTATTGTTTTCCGCTCTAATCCCCGAACATAAAAAATCATAACAGCATTATTGCTATAGTAGTTATGTATTTTTATTAAGAAATAACTTGAATTTAATTAATTTATCCTATATTTTTCTACAAATTAACTAAATTTTAGATAAATATGGAAAAAACTTTTTCAGCATTGCAGGTAACCAGAAAGAAGTTTTTTTATTATTTAACCTCAGCAGCCTTATTACTGACAAGTTTTCTCATTTCGGGATGCGGCAGTTCGGGACCTGAAGACCCTGCTTTAATAAGGGCAAGGGATTCCCTGACGCTTTATTCCCAGATTGATATTGCTTATAAAGATTACAGGTCAGCCCTTGAATATAACAAGGATGAAAAATTCGAAAAGTCAAAAGATTCATTTGAAGAAGCGCTGAAAGCCCTCAAAAAAGTGAATTCGAGAGTACTGGAAGATTCTAGTAATTTTAAATGGAAAGATGATTATGTAAACCTTGCAAAAAGCATTACGCAGGATTACTTGTATACGCAGAATGATATACCTTCAGGCAGCCTCGCATTTAAATTTGCATCAAAGTACAACATAAAATACGAGGAAGTCAATTTACAATATGACACTAATGATGACCAGGAACCGCTTCCGGACGGCAGCGATGTGCCGTTGGTAAGGAATAGCACGGTTGACGAATATATTGAGTTTTTCTCTAAGACTGACAGGGGAAAGAATTTCATAGATAAAACGATGTACCGTTCGGGTAAGTATTTCCCGATAATGAGGAAAATCCTAAAGTATCATAAAACACCCGAAGAGATGATATACCTTTCTGTTCAGGAATCGGGTTTAAACCCGACAATAATATCCAGAGCGGGCGCCGTTGGATTGTGGCAGTTTATGCCCGCAACAGGCCAGGCATACGGTCTCTACCAGGACAATTACCGTGATGACAGACGCGATTTTGAAAAATCAACTGACGCAGCAGCAAGGCACCTGAAAGATTTGTACCGTTCTTTCGGAGATTGGTACCTCGCATGGGCAGCGTATAATGCCGGTCCCGGCAGGATAAACAGTGCAATAAACAAAAGCGGTTCCAAGGATTTCTGGTCAATCAGAAGTTATCTGCCGGGTGAAACAAAAAATTATGTGCCTTCTATTCTTGCTCTCTCATTTATATACAGAAATCCGGGAGATTATGGTTTTAAAGACCTTGAGCTTGCTAAACCGCTGACTTTTGACAGGGTTTATATAAAAGGGGAATTGAGTTTCGAGAAAATAGCCGAATTCTGTGAAACGGACATTGAAACAGTAAGGGAACTGAACACTGAACTTACACAGGATGTAGTACCGAATTATGACGTTCCTTATCATTTGAGGATTCCGCACGATTCCTATAAAACTTTCAAAAGAAATTATAAGAATTCGGAAGAATACATAAAGAACGGCTCAAATGAGCCTGAGTTTGCCGGTAATGAAAATGTGTCCTACGACACGAAAGAGGTTTCCGTTAAAACGTTCACGCTTCCCGATTATGACCCGGGTGACCAGAAGAATGCAGGACTGACAACTAATAAAAAATATCTGACTTATACATACAAGGGTAATGAAAAACTGACTCATGTCGCTGATTCTTTCGGTGTAAGGGTATCTGATATCAAAATGTGGAACAACATTGCATGGGGTGCGAACCCGAAGAAAAACCAGGTTTTAGGTATATACTTAACCGAAAAACAGTACAATAAATTTCATGGAATAGAAGAAAAGAAAGAAGAAGTCAAAAAAGAAGAAGGTAATAATAAAGAGAACAGTAATGAAAGTGACGGAACCGTAGTCGTGAGGAATGATTACGGAAAAAAAGATGGTAACAGCAATACGGGAGAAAAAAATAAGAATACGCAAACAGAAAAGAAGGATAAAAATAACGGAACCGATGTAAAGACTACTGATACGGAAAAGAAAGTAAAACCGAACAATAACAACGGGAAAAAAGAACAGGGTGATGAAAAGAAAACTACCGATAAAAAGAAACCAACGGGAACAAAGCAGACTTATACAGTCCAGGAAGGTGATTATCTGGGCAGTATTGCGGAAGCATACGGAGTGTCTGTTACTGACTTGCGTGAATGGAATGAAATCGAAGGTGATAAAATATTATCGGGACAGAAAATTATAATTTATTCAGATAAAAAACCGAAGGAAAATAAAACAGAGAAAAAGGGAACATTGCATATAGTAGGGGAAGGCGAAAACCTTTCGGGCATTGCAGAAGATTACGGAGTATCAGTCGGCGAACTGAAGGAATGGAACGGGCTTGAAGATGATGTAATATATACGGGTCAAAAACTTACGGTTACTGAACCTAAGAAAGTGAAGACCAAAGACACGACCGGAAAGAAAAATTTTACACATACTGTTAAAGAAGGTGAAAATCTTACTCTGATTGCAGGTAAATACGGCGTTACAGTTGAAGAACTTAAAGAGTGGAATGAACTTGATAAAGATGTTATAGTCCCGGGACAGACACTTGTAGTGCAGAAGACATCAGGGAAGAATAACAATAAAACAAAGACAGAAGAAGAATCGAAGACCTCAAAGAAAACGCATAAGGTGAAAAAAGGAGAAACACTTGCATCAATTTCGGAAGAATATGGAATAAGTATGAAAGATCTTAAGAAATGGAATAATCTGGAATCCGACGGTACAATATATACGGGACAGGTACTTAAACTGTACGGGGATTCAGGTACAAAAACAACTGATAAAAAAACAGATACAAAGAAGAAACGTAAAAGAAAAAGCGATTATCAATAATACTTCAACAAGATCTTCCCGAAACTGCACGTGCTTGCACGTGCAGTTTTTTTATTGTTTAATTTCTTTATTTTATGGCTAATAAAATATGCGGGAATAAAGTTACGGAAACATTACCCGAAAAAATCTGCTGTTTAAGATATCATTTCATATTGAAATAGTTATTGCAATTAATTATTTTAGTATTCTAAATTGCTGGCATAGCTCAGCTGGTAGAGCAGTTGATTTGTAATCAACCGGTCGGGGGTTCAAGTCCCTCTGCCAGCTCCATGAGAAACCCTGTAAACAGTGCGTTTACAGGGTTTTCTTTATTTATCTAAACCGAGATTGTCAGCACTTTTGTCAGCACTTTTGTCAGTTTTATCGCAATTGAAGATTTTATTCAACTCTCTTCGTAGGTTATCTGCTGACACTGCGTGTACGGGTACATAGAAATAAGTATTGCAAATAACAAAAAAATCATTTAGGTTAATTTAAGTTTAAGTAATGGGAAGTTAAGTAGTATCGGATGGTCTTATTTAATTTGCCATCCAAATAATGTTATTTTTTGTTTTAGAAAATGAGAAAAACATTACTTAAATATTATTCAGTCTGTTTCAAAGAACAGGGAATACTGAAAACCTCAGGTAGTCACACAATTTTTTACCCGTCAGACCCTAAAACCACTAATAAAATAATACATAAATTAAAATGAAAATATATATTTTAATAATATTTTTGCTGTTTACAGTTTTGGCTCATGCACAGCCGCAGTGGGTTATTTATAGAACGAATAATTCAGGTCTACCAAGTAATTTAGTAGGCAGTATTTTAATAGACAGCAATAATGTAAAATGGATAACTACCGATAACGGATTTGCTAGACTAAATGGCAATACATGGACCGTGTATGACACTCTGAATTCAGGATTACCGCAAAATTACTGCTCTGGAATTGTGCTGGATAAAAGAAATAAAATGTGGATGACGTGTCCCGGAAAAGGCATTGTTAAATATGACGAAGTAAACTGGACAGTTTATAATAACGAAAATACAGGGTTACCCGTTAACTGGTCTGGTTACGTTGATGTTGATGACAATGACAATAAGTGGTTTGCGGGACACGGGTTGTTTAAATACAATGACACAAACTGGGTATATTATAATACAGGCAATTCGGGACTGCCCACTATATCAACAATTTGTGCCTTTGTAAAAAATAATATTGTATGGGTTGGCACTTATATGGGAGGGGTTGCAAAATTCGACGGCGTAAACTGGACAGTGTATAATACACTTAATTCAGGCATACCCAGTAATTGGATTTATATGATAACATCAGATTTGCAAAATAATTTATGGTTTGCAACATTTTTTGGAGGATTAGCTAAGTTAAATGTCACACAGAATATATGGACAGTTTATAATACAACTAATTCAGGACTACACGATAATAATTTATTTTCTGTGTATGTGGACAACAGTGATACTAAATGGATCGGAGGAAATGGATTGGCTATCTATAATGATACAACATGGCAAATATTTCCTTATCCTTTCATCAACGATGTATTAAATTTTTCAAAGGATAAATATGGCAATATGTGGATTTGTGTAGCAGGGGGTTTATATGTTTACAATCCGGCGGGAGTTGTTGGAGTTGAGAATAATACTGCAGTTATTAGTAAAAATTACATATTCATACAAAATTATCCTAATCCGTTCAATAACGAGACAAAAATTAAGTATCAGGTAACACGACACGGCGAGACTTCAAATAATTATAAATATGTTTCTTTAAAGATATACAATATTCTCGGGAAAGAAATAGCAACACTTGTAAATAAGAAACAGGATACAGGAGAGTATGAAGTTAGTTTTAAAGGAGATAATTTAGCCAGCGGAATTTATTTTGCTGTTCTGAAAATTGACACAAAAGTAAAAGTTCACAGGCTTGTATTACAAAAATAAAAAACACCTAAAACATTGTAATAATAAAACATAAAAATAAATGAAAAAAATAAATATTATTTTATTGCCGTTGATTTTCTTAACTTATTCCTCTGCAAATTCTCAATGGATTTTTCAGCATTTTGCCGGTCAATACATAGGATTTTATGCAATGCAATTTGTAAATTCTAATACAGGGTATGCTGTAGGATCACAAGGGGCAAGTCCTACTAAACCTAAAATATGCAAAACTACGAATTCCGGTGTTGTATGGGATACAATACCTTTACAAGGTCAGATATATTCAGTAATCTATGATTTATCTTTTTTGGACCCGGATGTTGGCTATATTTGCGGTTCTTCGGTAAATGTTTATAAGACCACAAATGGGGGTATTAATTGGTCATCCCATTTACTGCCGTATTATGGTACATCGCAAAGCTGGAATGCCGTGCATTTTGTGAATTATAACACGGGATATATTGGCGGCAAATACGGCATGACGGCAAAAACAACAAACGGGGGAGATAATTGGTTTTTACTTGATACTGCACTTAGTAATATATCAAGTATGTATTTTTTTAATGCTTCTACCGGATTTATGGTAGATTCGTATTCAGGCATTTATAAAACAACGGATGGCGGAAATTCCTGGTCCTATAAATTTGTGCAGGATTCTCTCGGAACTGCATACGCTCTAAATGATATACGATTCTATGATAATAGTACAGGTTATATTGCAGGTTCAACTCCTTTCAATGGCGCAATAATGAAAACAACAGATAGTGGGAACTTCTGGAAAGTTATTTTAAGAACCGAAAATCCTTTCTTCAAAGTAGCGTGTCCCGCAGTATCAAAAGTGTATGTAAGCAGTTATACGTATAATAGAGTATACTATTCAACAAACGCGGGTTTTTCCTGGTCGATACAATATGTTGGAGGTGACGGTTCTTTAATGGCTATGTGGTTCGTAAACGAGTTTACCGGACATTGTACAAACAACAGCTCGATTTACAAAACTACTAACGGCGGAGTATGGATAACTCAAATATCATCAGCAATCCCTGAAAATTTTGAACTTTATCAGAACTATCCGAACCCATTTAATCCGACTACAAGGATAAAGTTTTCAGTTCCGCAGAAGGAATTCGTGAACATAACTATTTATGACATAAGCGGCAAAATTATAAGAACGCTGGTTAATCAAACCTTAACCGAAGGAATATACGAAACTAAATTCGATGCAGAAAATTTTTCAACCGGTATTTTCTTTTGTAAAATGACTTCCCGAAAATACACTGCAATTAAAAAGATGATTTATGTAAAATAAAAAAACTAGAATAATGAAAATATATATTCTAATAATATTTTTGCTGTATTCTGTTTTAGCTGAGGCACAGCCGCAGTGGGTAATTTATACTCAATTTAATTCAGGATTGCCAAGCAGTTTTGTGAGTAGTATTTTAATAGACAGTAATAACGTAAAGTGGATAACTACAAATAACGGATTTACAAGATTACAAGGAAATACATGGACTGTGTATGACACTCTGAATTCAGGTTTAACTTCAAATGTTTGCGGTTCGGTTAGAAAAGACAAAAGAAATAATATTTGGGTAGGTTGCTCGGGAAAGGGTCTTATTAAATATAACGGAGTTAACTGGACAGTTTATAATAACGAAAATACAGGTTTTCCGATAAACAATACAGCTGTCGGTGATATTGATGATAATAATAACAAGTGGATTTTTGGAACGGGTTTATTCAAATTCAATGATACAAACTGGGTATTTTACAATACCGGCAACTCTGGTCTGCCAACAAATTCAACGCTGTGTGCCTTTGTAAAAAATAATAATGTGTGGGTTGGCACTTATATGGGAGGAGTTGCAAAATTCGACGGCGTAAACTGGACCGTATATAATACTCTTAATTCAGGCATACCCAGTAACTGGATTTATATGATAACATCAGATTTGCAAAATAATTTATGGTTTGCAACATTTTTTGGGGGATTAGCAAAATATAACGAATCGCAAAATATGTGGACGGTTTATAATACAACTAATTCAGGACTTCATCACAATAATTTGTTTTCAATATATGTTGATAACAAAAATACAAAATGGATTGGTGGGGGGGGAATGGCAATTTTCAATGATTCTACTTGGCAGATATTTACTTATCCATTTATCGGGGAAGTATTCAACTTTTCAAAGGACAGGTATGGCAATATGTGGATTTGTTCGGATATAGGTTTATACGTTTATAATCCGGCAGGAGTAGTGGGAGTTGAGATTAATACAACAGTTATCAGTGAAAATTATACACTAATTCAAAATTATCCAAATCCGTTTAACAGCGAAACTAAAATTAAGTATCAGGTAACACGACACGGCGGGACTTCAAATAATTATAAATATGTCTCTTTAAAAATATACAATATTCTCGGGAAAGAAATAGCAACACTTGTAAATAAGAAACAGGATACAGGAGAGTATGAAGTCAGTTTTAAAGGAGATAATTTAGCCAGCGGAATATATCTTGCAGTTCTGAAAATAGACACTAAAGTAAAAGTTCACAGACTTGTATTACAAAAATAAAAATATAAGAATATTTTAATTTTATTATTAATTATTAGAGCACCATAAAATAAAAGGGCACCCGCTCATTCCTTTTAACGTTTGGTAACCAATGAAAGGTATTATGCTTCCGCATTTGAGTTCTTAATACATAGTATTAAGAAGGTGCCCCGTTTTATTTAAATCACTATTTAAATTTTCGTTACTTTTCTCTTTGGCTTATCCTCGCATTGTGATTAATTTTTGAATTTAATCTTATGGTTAAAATACTGATATTTGTTAACTATAAAAACAAATCGTTCAAATGAGCAAACTTTCTGATAATCTAAACCTCAAAAATGATTTTCCCGAATCCGGTTTTGATGAATGGAAAAAAACAGCAGAATCAGATTTGAAAGGTGTTCCTTTCGATAAAAAACTTATAACTAAAACTTACGAGGGAATTGACCTTCAGCCCATATATACTTCTGACAGCATAATAAACAATCCGCTGACTGAAAACTTTCCCGGTTTTGAAAACTATGCCAGAGGAAGGAAATCTTCGGGGAATAATTCCGGATGCTGGCAGGTTGCGAGGGAAATTCCTTATCCCCACCCCGCAGAGTTTAATGAAGCTGTAAAATATGACCTGGAACGCGGACAGGATACTGTTGTGCTGATTCCGGACCGTGCATCTATATTCCTTCGTGACGTAAATTCCGCCGACGGAACAGGAATTGAAGGTACTTCAGTTTCCTGTGCAGATGACCTGATTATTGCATTAAAGGATATAGATTTGACACAACATTCCATTATGATTGAAGCCGGTTTTACATCCCTGCCGTATCTGTCAATGTTTACCGCATTCTGTATGAAGAATGGATTTGATTTGAAGAAAATAAATGCATCCGTAATGTCATCACCGATTAGTTCAGCAATAACGTACGGAACTACTGCCGGTTCATTCGGTAAATTATTTGATGACATGGCGGAATCTGTAAAATGGGCTGTTCAGAACAAATATAAGTTAAAAACGATAAATGTAAACGGGAGTATCTATGTAAACGCAGGAGCAAGCGCCGTTCAGGAACTTGCTTTTGTAATAGCGGAAGCTAATGAATATATTTCACAGCTGATTGAGAGGGAAGTAAAGATTGATGACGTAGCTTCTGCAATGCAGGTTTCTTCAGGTATTAGTACTTTTTACTTCATGGAAATCGCAAAACTGAGGGCTCTCAGAATATTATGGGCAAATCTTATTGATGCTTATAAAGGAAAAAGCAAATCAAAAGAAATATATGTGCACGCAAAAACATCAAGGTATTTCCATGCAAAGAACGATATTTATGTAAACATACTCAGAACAACAACGAGTGTTTTCTCGGCAATCCTCGGAGGTGTCGATTCGCTTCACTCTTCATCCTTCGACGAAACAGCAGGCGTGCCGGACGAATTTTCAAGAAGACTCGCACGAAATACGCAGAATATTCTTAAAGAAGAATCGCATCTCAGCAGTCTTATAGACCCGGCAGGAGGTTCCTATTATGTTGAAACGCTTACGTCGCAGATTGCATCAGAGGCATGGGAACTGTTTAAACTGATAGAAAAAGATGGCGGTATGCTTGAAGCAGTAAAGAATGGTTCAATTCAGGAATCAATAAATATAACCGCAGAAAACCGTAAGAAAGATTACTCTAAAAGGAAAAGCGTAATTGTAGGCAATAACATGTATGCTAATATTAAAGACGACAGAATAAAAGACAAGGAATATAATAAGGATATATTCATTAAATCAAGGAAAGAGTATCTGCAGGACGTAAAAAAGAAACATGAACCTGAAAAAGGAAAACTAAACGAATTACTGAAAAAACTCAGCAGTGAAAAATCCGGAAATATTGAAGATGCGGCTCAGGCCTTTGGTTTAGGTGCAACTCTGGAAGATATTAGCAAAGCCTGCGGGTATTATGACGAAAAGGTTCAGCTTAAAAAACTTAAATTCCGGAGAGGGTCGGAAATATTTGAAGAATTAAAGAACTTATCATATGATTACAAGGAGAAGTTCGGAAAACTTCCCGGGATATTCCTCGCTTCGTTCGGGCCTTTGAAACAGCATAAGCCCAGGGCGGATTTCTCGAGAGGATTCTTTGAAGTCGGAGGTTTTGACGTGATTTATAAGAAAGGATTCGGAAGTGTTGATGAAGCAGTCGATGAATCTGTTAAGTCGGGTGTTAACATTTTTGCGGTATGCTCAACTGATGAAACCTATCCCGAACTTGTTCCGGATTTTGTCAGTAAAATTAAATCATCTGTGAAAGATGCTGTTGTAGTACTTGCAGGATATCCGAAAGAACAAATTGAAGAACATAAGAAATCGGGTATTGATGAATTTATCTATCTCGGAGCGGATGTATATGAAATAAATATGAAACTGCTTAAATCAGTGAAATAAATTTAACTAAAGCAAAAGGATACAATATAAAAAGATTATAACATGAGAACAGATTTTTCAAATAAGGAACTTAAGTTAAATCCGTCTGAGGCAGGTTATGCAGACTGGGCAAAGAAATTTAAGAAAGAAACAGGCGGTGACCCCGATGAATTCATCTGGCACACAATGGAGAAGATTGACGTCAGGCCTCTTTACACTAAAGATGATATTAAGGAATTAGAGCATATAAACTACATAGCGGGAATTCCTCCCTTCCTGCGGGGACCTTATTCAACTATGTATGTACAGCGTCCGTGGACTGTAAGGCAGTATGCGGGATTTTCAACTGCTGAAGAAAGCAACGCGTTCTACCGCAGGAATCTTGCTGCAGGACAGATGGGTCTTTCGGTTGCTTTTGACCTTGCAACCCACCGCGGGTATGATTCGGACCATCAGAGGGTAATGGGTGATGTCGGGAAAGCAGGCGTCGCTATAGATTCAATCGAAGATATGAAAATACTGTTCTCGGGTATTCCGCTGGATAAAATGTCGGTATCAATGACGATGAACGGTGCTGTTTTACCTGTGCTGGCATTTTATATAGTTGCGGCTGAAGAGCAGGGAGTCAAGTGGGAACAACTGACTGGCACAATTCAGAACGACATTCTGAAGGAATATATGGTAAGGAATACATATATCTATCCTCCCGAACCGTCAATAAAAATAATTGCCGATATTTTTAAGTTTACTTCGCAGAATATGCCGAAATTCAACAGCATTAGCATTTCCGGATATCATATGCAGGAAGCAGGTGCTACAGCTGACCTTGAAATGGCATATACTCTCGCAGACGGGCTTGAATATGTAAGAACCGGGATTAAATCGGGACTTGAGATTGATACTTTTGCGCCGAGATTGTCTTTCTTCTGGGCGGAAGGTATGAATTACTTTATGGAAATTGCGAAACTCAGGGCGGCAAGGGTTATCTGGGCAAAACTTATAAAAATGTTTGATCCGAAAAATCCGAAATCGATGGCGCTTAGAACTCATTCGCAGACGTCAGGGTGGAGCCTGACCGAACAGGACCCGTTCAACAATGTAGTAAGGACCTGCGTAGAAGCCATGGCGGCTGCGCTCGGTCATACTCAGTCTTTGCATACTAATTCTCTTGACGAAGCAATAGCGCTTCCGACGGACTTTTCAGCGCGCATAGCGAGAAACACTCAGTTATACCTGCAGGATGAAACAGGAATCTGCAAGGTCATTGACCCGTGGGGAGGTTCATACTTTGTTGAATCGCTTACCGGCAGTCTAATGAAAAAAGGATGGGAACACATTCTAGAAGTTGAATCTTACGGCGGAATGACAAAAGCAATCGAAGCGGGCATACCGAAATTAAGAATTGAAGAAGCATCAGCGAGAAGGCAGGCGAAAATTGATTCTGGAAGCGAAGCGATTATAGGCGTTAACAAGTATTGTCTTGAGAAAGAAGCGCCTATTGAGATACTCGAAGTTGATAATACCGCGGTTAGATTATCGCAGATAAAGAGTCTTGAAGAAATGAAAGCAAAACGAAACGGGAAAGATGTTGAAATGGCACTTGACGAGCTTACAAGATGCGCGGAAACAGGGGAAGGCAATCTTCTCGATTTATCAATTAAAGCCGCAAGGGTACGGGCATCGCTCGGCGAAATATCTTATGCATTAGAAAAAATATGGGGGAGGTTTCAGGCAGTGACAAGAACAATATCAGGCGTTTACAGCTCTGAATACGCATCTGGCAGCGAGGATAAAGTTCTGCTCGCGAAGAAAATGACGGACGAATTTGCAAAGAAAGAAGGAAGGCGTCCGAGAATCATGATTGCCAAAATGGGCCAGGACGGTCATGACAGGGGAGCAAAGGTAGTTGCTACTGCTTATGCTGACATGGGATTTGATGTTGACGTGGGCCCGT
>Ga0209450_10000107_pt1 | contig 47626 bp, 41 predicted proteins | sample FrelakmetLWP11LW_FD_187149 | JGI IMG/M metagenome (GOLD analysis project Ga0209450, IMG submission 187149) | Freshwater lake sediment microbial communities from the University of Notre Dame, USA, for methane emissions studies - LWP11 LW (SPAdes)... | ecosystem: Environmental > Aquatic >...
GATCGGGGGGATGCTCTGGGTGGTCGACTACCGCATCCCCTTCTTCGCGGGTGCGGCCATGGGCATCATTTCCCTGCTGGCGGTGCAGAAGATCAGAACACTCCAAAGCTGAAGGCTCGACGCAAGACATCAATCGCGATCCGTCATGCCTTAGCGCTGCGGGGCGCCGCTCCCCACTGTTTGCAGTTCCCTGGCCTTCCGTCGCGCCGCGTGTTCGAGCGCCTGGCCGGGGTTGCTTTCCAGGCAAGACAGATGAAGCTCATAACTCTTGACGGACCAGTAGACTCCAAACGTCAAGATGCCGGCTGCTTCAATGAAGAAGACTTTGTCGGATGGGACACCGAGCAGGAATGCAACAGCGAATCCCGGAATGGGGAACAGGATCATCGTGACCGCGATTGCTCTGTAGGTGCGCCGGAACGTTGCAGCATCGTAGTCGACGGGGAGATATTCGAGACTCTTTTCTGCACAAAACCATACGATGATCGCCAGAAGCACAAACAGAAGAACGGCGGCCATGTAATGGACGGGCCATGACGGCAAGGCGGCCCACGCTTTGACCGCCGGGCAATTTTCAAAGAGCTGTGCCGCTCGCGGATCACTGGCGGCCTCGGCCAAGGAAAGCCGTTCCGGGAAGATTGCGACCAGTGAAGCGCAGATGCCTGCAACGTTAAGCAAGGTATTCTCAAGCGGGGTAAGCCCTTTGTACGCGAACAGGAAAACGCCTATTGCGAAGAGGAATCCCACGAAAATCGTCCGTACCGGGAAGGTGGCGCACTGGTCCTGGGTGGTGGCCCAGAAGCACGCGCTCATCGATGACTGCAAATCCAGACCATGGCCTAATTTTCCGTACAGGTACAAAACAAACGGCATTGCAAACCCGAGCAAAGCAAGACCCGCGCGCAGCGAGAAATACGTGTCGGAGAAATGCTTCCAGAGCTCCGTGGAGCCACTTGGGGGCGGGGCATTGGACAGTATTTTCATGTCGTATCCTCCCTAAGATCATCTGAAACGAGTAGCCATTGCCGCCCCCTGGCCGTCAATCGGTAGCGCTGCTTGCTGCTGCGGGGCTTGTCCGGCTGGGTCATTTCGATCATCCCTTCTGAAGCGCTGTCAAGCGTCGCTCGCATCCGCCTTGTTGGACTCATCAGATTGTATCTTTTTTATGGAAGATACCGCCGTGAGATATCACCGACTTGGCGCTTCGGTGATATGTCGGATGATGGACTATTGATAAAACACTTATTCGATAGCGCATAGTAGTCTTTTCATGGGTATGGGGGAATTACCACAATTCTCGTATACTCAATAAAATTTTCGACCTGAAAAAACCCGACCGGTTGACTATTCGACCGGCTGAAAGCCGGCAACCGCGTATCAGCGCCACACCCCTTCTATCGCCGTCCCGCAGTCCGCGCAGCGGCCGTCCTTCAGCCGCATCTTCCCCACCCGAAAGCCCCGGCGTTCGATGAGCATCGCGCCGCAGCCCGGGCAGCGGGTGCTCTCGCCATCGTCGCCCGGCACGTTGCCGACGTAGACGTAGCGCAGCCCGGCCGCGCGTCCGATCGCGTGTGCGCGGTGCAGGGTCTCGACCGGGGTGGGCGGCCGGTCGGTCAGGCGATAGGTGGGGTGGAAGCGGCTGATGTGCCAGGGCGTGTCCGGCCCCAGATCTTCGACCAGGAACCCGGCCAGCGCCTTGAGCTCCCCGGGATCGTCGTTCAGCCCGGGGACGATCAACGTGGTCACCTCGACGAAGATCCCGGCGGCCCGCATGCGACGCAGGGTCTCCTGCACGTGCGCCAGGTCGGCCCCGCAGATCCCTTTGTAGTACTTCTGGGTGAAGCCCTTGAGGTCCACGTTGGCCGCGTCGAGAACCGAGGCGAGCAGGTCGATGGCCTCGGGGGTCATGTAGCCGTTGGTCACGAAGACGTTGCGCAGGCCGTGGCCGCGGGCGAGGCGGGCGGTTTCGAGGGCGAACTCGAAGAAGACGGTCGGCTCGGTGTAGGTGTAGCTGATGCTGCGGCAGCCCGCGCGCCCGGCGGCCTCGACGACCTGCGCGGGCGTTGCCGTTTCCCCGAGGATCGCGCCGCCGCGGTCGGCCGGCATCTGGGCGATATCGGCGTTCTGGCAGAAGCGGCAGCGCAGGTTGCACCCGACCGTGGCGATGGAGTAGCTGAGCGAGCCCGGCAGGAAGTGGTAGAGGGGCTTCTTCTCGATCGGGTCGACGTGGCGTGCGATGAGCCGGCCGTAAACGAGCGAGTGCAGGACGCCCCCGCGGTTTTCCCGCACCCGGCAGATCCCCCGCTTTCCGTCGGCGATCACGCAGCAGTGACAGCAGAGGCGGCAGCGGACCTCGTTGTCGTCGAGCCGGTCGTAGAGGAGGGCTTCCATAGAGCGTAACCCTTAATTGTTGGTATTTCGTGTTTGATGTTTAGCGCGCCATGGCGTTCCGCGCCACTTTATCGTCAAGAAGTTTTGTATGTGGGGAAGGCTTTCAGCCTCGATCGTCGCGGCTGGAACGCCGCTCCCACAAGGGAAATGCCGACCGACTTGAAAAAGGGGGGGTCTATGCATTTTACCTGCCGGACGGCGGCACCGCCGTCACCCGGGAACGGCCCCCGGCGTGTGACTCGGTTGATACCGCACGGTGAGCGGCCGGGTCCGAACGCGTGGGATCAGGATCACGACCATGCCGGCAAAAGCCCCGAACGGGCAGCGCTGCAAGAACGGCTGCTCGAAGCTGTGCGCGAATTTGCCCGAAGGCAGCGGCAGCTGGCAGACCGTCCGCCAGGATATCGGCACATGGCCTACCAGGTCGTAGAGCATGTACTTCAGCTGCCAGACGCTGAAGAAGCGGGCGTGGTTGTAAATCGACGGCGTGAACATGCCCCGCACGCGCCGCTCCACCCCCTTGATCGCGTAGCGGTTCAGGACGCCTATGAACAAGCGGTCCTTGGCCACCCGGCAGGCCTCGGCCAGGGTTTTTTGGGCGTCTTCGACGAATTCCAGGCTGGTGAAGAGGCAGGCGTGGTTGAAAGAGTTGTCGTCAAAGGGCAGGTCTTCGGCAAAACCGCGGTAGAGGTCGACCCTGTTGCCGGCGTTGCTCAGGGCGATGTCGAGCATGTAAGTGGACGGGTCGATTCCGGTCACCTTCAGGCCCATGTCGAGGAAAGCCGCCAGGCACGCGCCTGTGCCGCAGCCGATGTCAAGGATCGACTCCCCCGGTCGCGGCTGCAGCATGTCGCGCAGGAGCTGGATCTCCATCTGAAATGCCAGCTGGTTCTCCGGCTTCTTCGTCCACTTCTCGTATGCGACGGCCTCGTGGAAGTCGAAGACGTGTCCCATGGCCGGTAACTTAAGGAATTCAATCAGTGGAGTCAATGGCCGGCGGGGCCGATTCCGCCGGGGCATCCGGCGAAGGGCCTTCGGCCGGCGGGGGTGGGTCGCCGCCGTTGGGTGGCGAGCCGGAGTCGGGGGTATTGCTGCGTTTCTTGCGGCGGCGTCTCCGGCGCTTCTTGGGGCGCTCCACCTTTTCGATCTCCTCGGAAACAGGGGCCGCCGCTTCAACCGGAGGGGCTTGGGGCTCTTCCGAAGCGGTCTCGATAACGGGCTCTTCCGGTTCCTGCGGCCCGAACCCGAAAAAGGCGCCGGGAATGCGCTTCACCTTTGGCTTCTTCGGCGCCTCATCGCGCTCCGGCTTCCGCCGCCCGTCTCTGCCACGCGTCCGCCCTTGGCCGCGATCGCGGTCACGATCGCGGTCACGGCGGCCGCTCCGAAAGTCGGGCCGCCCGGGTCGTTCCAAGTCCTCGGAGCGTGAACGGTCTTCGACGAACCAGTCTTCTTCGGGCCAGACCACCGGGATCTTGTATCCCAGCAGGGTCTCAAGGGGTTCCAGGTGGAACACGTACTCATCGCACGCCAGCGTAACCGCCTTCCCGGTCTTCCCGGCGCGTGCCGTGCGGCCGATGCGGTGGACGTAGTTTTCGGCGTCCTGGGGGATGTCGTAGTTGATCACGTGGCTGATGTCTTCCACGTGAATTCCGCGCGAGGCCACATCGGTGGCCAGCAGAATCTTGATCTGCCCGTTCTTGAAGCGCTCCATGAGCTTGAAGCGTTGGCGCTGCGGCAGGTCCCCGGTGATGCCCTCGGCCGGGAACCCGTTGGCCTTCAACCGGCGCGCCAGCCGTTCCACGTCGACTTTCATGTTGACGAACATGAGGATGCGCGTGAAGTCCTCGCGCTTCAGAATCCCCAGCAGGAGTTGAAACTTTCGGTCGACGCCCACATGAAAGAGCCTCTGTTCAATCCCCGCCACGGTCACCTGGTCCGGGATCACGGAAATGAACTCGGGCAGGTTCATGAACTCGTAGGTCAGCTCCAAAACGCGGTAGGACAGGGTCGCGGAAAAGAGCATGGACTGGCGCTTTTCGAAGAAAGGCAGTTTGCGCAGGATAAACCGCATGTCTTTTTCGAAGCCCATATCGAGCAGCCGGTCGGCCTCGTCGATCACGAGAAACTTGATGTCCTTGGTCTTGAGGATGCCCTGCTTGTAGTAGTCAATGATCCGCCCCGGGGTGCCGATGACGATGTCGGTGCCCTTCTGAAGGCCTTCGGCCTGCTCCTTGTAATCGATGCCGCCCACCACCTCGAGCAGGGTGATGTCCGTGTGCCGGCTGAGGATCGCGGCCTCTTCGACTATTTGGCGGGACAACTCCCGGGTGGGGGCCATGATGATGGCCTGCGGCAGTCCGGTCTTGCGGTCCGGCATGCCGAGAAGACGGGTGATGACCGTCACCAGGAATGCGGCGGTCTTCCCGGTTCCGGTGTGGGCCTGGCCGGCCACGTCCCGGCCCTGCAGCAGCAAGGGCAGGGCCTCGGCCTGAATGGGGGTGCAGTACTCGAATCCGGCCTCCGCGATCCCTTTCAACACCTCGGGCGGCAAATCAAAGGAATCAAAGCGTGTCTCGGTCAAGAATTCGGGTTTGGGGGCGCGGAGGATTTCAACGGATGCTGCGGATGCTTCGGATTCATCTGTCATGAGCGATCGATAACCTTCCTGGTCGATGACTCTGTAAAACGTCCATGTCCCTGAGGGGACGTCGTTGCGAGATCATCTGTCTTTTTGTTTCTGGCTATTTCCCCGCAATGTCTGAAGGGCATTGCGGTGAAATTATAGCTTGCTTTCAGGAATTTGCAAGCGTGTAGATTGACTTTGAGTCGAAATGCTCTCTATATTGGCCTGTTTTCGAGGGCATGCCCGGAGAGCCGGCAGAGCCCTGATGGGTGCCGAGCAGGGGAAAAACGTCAAATGACCAAAGCGTTCTTGAAAGTTCTGGATGTTGAGCAGGTGCTGGACCTCCGGCAGAGATTCCAACCGGTTTCCTCCGAGGACGTCCTTCTGGAGGCGGCCGGCGGAAGAATCCTGGCAGAAGACGTCCATGCGGCAGGAAACCTGCCGGGGTTTGCCCGCTCCACCGTGGACGGCTACGCGGTGCGGGCCGCTTCCACCTTCGGCGCCAGCGAGTCGAGCCCGGCGCTGTTTATGGTGGTCGGCGCCGTCGGCATGGGCGAAACCCCGCAGATGGCCGTCGCCGCCGGCGAGGCCGTCCGCATCGCCACCGGCGGCATGCTGCCGTCCGGCGCCGACGGCGTGGTCATGCTGGAGCACGCCGAATCCCTGGACGACTCCGGCATCGAGGTGGTCCGCAGCGTGGCCCCCGGCCAGAATCTTATCGCGGCGGGCGAGGATTTCGAAAGCGGCGCGCGGATCGCCGCCGCCGGACGGCGCCTGCGCCCGCAGGATGCGGGCGTGCTGGCGGCTTTCGGCCGGACGCGGGTGAAGGCCTTCCGGCAGCCGGTGGTGGGCATCATCTCCACGGGCGACGAAATCGTCCCTGCCGAGGCCACGCCCGGCCCCGCCCAGATTCGCGATGTGAACCGCTATACCCTGGCCGGCCTGGTGGCCCAAGCCGGTGCGGTGCCGGTAGCCTTCGGGATCGTCCGCGACGAATTCCAGTCACTCCACGCCGCCTGCCGCCGTGCCCTGGAACAATGCGACATGGTGTTGATCTCCGGCGGCAGCTCCGTCGGGGCCAGGGACTACAGCGTCGAGGTTGTTTCCTCTTTTGCGGGAGCGGAGCTCCTGGTGCACGGGATCGCCATCAGTCCGGGCAAGCCGACCATCCTGGCCAAGGCCTTCGGCAAGGCGCTCTGGGGACTGCCCGGCCACGTCGTCTCCTCGATGATCGTCTTCAGCCGCATCGTGCGGCCCGTTCTGCTGCATGTCGGGGGGCTGGCGGCGCCGACGGCGGAGGACATCCGCATCCCCGCCTGCCTCAACCGCAACGTGGCCTCGGCCCAGGGACGCACGGACTTCGTCCGCGTCCGACTCCTGCGCGACGAGACCGAGTGGCGGGCCGAGCCCGTCCTGGGCAAGTCGGGCCTGATCAACACCATGGTCCAATCGGACGGAATCATCGAAATCGGCAAAAACATTGAAGGGCTGGACGAAGGGGCGCGGGTGGAAGTCATACTGTTTTAACCAGATTAACGTTTGAGGTTTAAGGTAAAGGTCGGTACAGGTGGTTGTCATGTGCCCATGGCTTTAGCCTTTTAACCTTAAACATTTTTTCCGAAGGAAAAAATGCCACGCAACGTCTATTTGAAAATGAAAAGCCTGGATGAGGCTCGGCAGATCGTGCGCGACCGCCTGGCGCCCTTGCGATACCTGTCGCCTGAGACCGTTCCGGTGCCGGAGGCGGTCGGCCGGGTGCTGGCGGCGCCGGTGTTTGCCGCCCTCTCGGCGCCGAGCTATCATGCGGCCGCGATGGACGGGATCGCCGTGAAGGCTGAAGCGACCTACGGCGCCGGGGAAACCCGGCCCGTGACGCTCGCCGTCGGCCGTGAGGCATTCTTCGTCAACACGGGCAACGCCCTGCCCGCAGCGACCGATGCGGTCATCATGATCGAAAACGTGCAGGTGAAGGAGGACCGGAGCGTGGTGATCGAGGCGCCGGCCTTCCCCTGGCAGCACGTGCGCAGAATCGGCGAGGACATCGTTGCCACGGAACTGCTCTTCCCGCGCCATCACAAGATCACGCCCTACTGCGTGGGCGCGCTTCTGACCGGGGGCGTGTTCTCGGTGCCGGTGCTGAAAAAGCCCCGCGCGCTGATCATCCCCACCGGCTCCGAACTGGTCGACTGGCGCGCCGCGTCGCTCGCGGACGTCAAACCCGGGCAGGTGCTCGAAACCAACTCCTTCGTGCTCGCCAGCCTTATGGAGGCCGGCGGGGGAGCCGGCACCCGGCACGACATGGTCGCCGACAATATCTCCGCCATCGCGTCTGCGGTGACGAGCGCGACCTCCGGCGGCTTCGACCTGGTGATGATCATCGGCGGGTCCTCGGCCGGATCCGAGGACTATGCCCGCACGGTGATCGAGCACCTGGGGGAGGTCCTGGTACACGGAGTGACGATCATGCCCGGCAAACCGGCGGTGGTCGGGGCGGTTCGGGACGTGCCCGTCTTCGGCATCCCCGGCTACCCGGTCTCGGCCATCATTGTCTTCGAGCAGCTCGTGCGTCCCCTGCTGGCCTCCTTGTTAGGGCAGCCGGAAGAAGCGCGGGAAACCGTCGCGGTGGAGCCCACCCGCAAGATCGCCTCGAAACTGGGGCTCGAAGAGTTCGTCCGTGCCAAGCTGGGAGAAGTCAACGGCCGCATCGTCGCCACCCCCCTGCCCCGGGGGGCGGGGTCCATCACCTCGATCACCGAGGCGGACGGCATCATCCGCATCCCCGCCGATACCGAAGGCCTCCGGGAAAACGAACCCGTGACCGCCGAGCTCCTCAAGCCGCTTTCCGAACTGCGCCGGACCATCGTCATCGTCGGCAGCCACGACAATACCCTGGACGTGCTGGCCGACCAGCTCAAGGCCGCCCACGGCAGAATCTCCCTCTCCTCAAGCCACGTCGGCAGCATGGGCGGCCTGATGGCGATCAAGCGCGGCGCCTGCCACCTCGCCGGCTCCCACCTGCTGGACAGCGAGGACGGAACCTACAATATTTCCTACATCCGCAAATACCTACCCGGGAGAGCCATCAAGCTCGTCCATCTGGTCCACCGGGAAAACGGGCTGATCGTGCGCCGCGGCAACCCCAAGGCGATTCGCGGGGTGGAGGACCTGACTCGACCGGAGGTGACCTTCATCAACCGCCAGGGGGGCTCGGGGACACGGATCCTGCTCGACTACCGCCTGAAGCAGCTCGGCATCGCGCCGGCCGCCATCAACGGCTACGGCACCGAAGAGTTCACGCACATGTCGATCGCGGTCGCCGTCTTGAGCGGCAGCGCGGATGCCGGCCTGGGGATCTACGCGGCGGCCAAGGCTTTAGGCCTGGACTTCATCCCCGTGGTCACCGAGACCTACGATCTCGTCATTCCGGCCGAGCACGTCGCCACCGAGAACATCCGGATCCTGCTCGACGTCATCGTCTCGGCAGACTTCAAGCGCCGGGTGGAGGCCCTGGGCGGGTACGGCACGCATCACACCGGGGAGACCGTCGACATCGGTGCGGACGGATGACGTCGCCAGACGTCCATGCCCGGCAGGCGCTTCAAATTGACTTCTCGGGCGGGTGTATTACTATTTTGCCCGACCCGCCCCGCCGCAAGGTCGCTGAAACTCACCGGGGGCGGCCGAAGCGACACTCTATTTCCGAATGACCATGTGACGCGAGATGAGCTCCAAAAGGGATTACTACGAGGTCTTGGGGGTTGGCCGGAACGCATCCGAGGATGAACTGAAGTCGGCTTACCGCAAGCTGGCACTCAAGTATCATCCGGATCGAAACCCCGACGACAAAGACGCCGAAGAAAGATTCAAAGAGGCGGCCGAAGCCTACGAAGTGTTGCGGGACCGTGAGAAGCGCGGCGTGTACGACCAGTTCGGCCACGCGGGCTTGGAGGGGACCGGCTTTTCCGGTTTCGGCGGATTTGAGGACATCTTTTCCAGCTTCGGCGACATTTTCGAGGACTTCTTCGGCTTCGGCGGCCGCGGCCGTTCGCGCTCCCGGGTCCAGCGCGGGGCGGACCTGCGCTACGACCTGACATTGAGCTTCATGGACGCCGCCTTCGGAAGCGAGACCGAGATCGACGTCTCCAAGCTTGAGACCTGCTCGGAGTGCGGCGGAAACGGCTGTGAACAGGGGCAGCGCCCCGAGAGCTGCCGGCAGTGCGGCGGTTCCGGCCAGATCTCACGGTCCCAGGGCTTCTTCACGGTGCGCACCGCCTGCCCCGTCTGCCGGGGCCACGGGCAGGTCATCGTCCGGCCATGCCCGAAGTGCCGCGGCAACGGGCAGGTGCAGGTCAGCAAACGGGTAGCAGTGAAAATCCCCGCCGGGGTGGACAACGGTTCACGGCTGCGGTTGAGCAGCGAGGGGGAGCCCGGTGCCCATGGCGGCCCGCCTGGGGACCTGTACGTGTTCATCCACGTTCAGCCCCACGAATTTTTCGAGCGCCGGGACAACGATGTCGTCTGCCAGGTGACCCTATCTTTCGTGCAGGCGGCCCTGGGCGACAAGGTCTCGGTCCCGACCCTGGACGGCAGCAAGACCCTGGATGTCCCGAAAGGCACGCAGCCCGGGGATGTCTTCTCCTTCCATGGGGAGGGCATTCCTTCCTTGAGAACCCGCAAGCGCGGCGATCAGATTATCCAGGTCATGATCAAAACCCCCACCAGCCTTTCCAAAAAGCAGGAGGAGCTCCTGCGCGAATTTGCCAAGTTGGAAAAGGGCAAGTTCTCCAACAAGCTGAAGGGCATGCTCAGGGGAAGCTCGGTCAATTAGCCGGCTTGTCTGCCGATCCACCGTTGCGAAAAGGGTGGGTGCCGGGGCAAAAGGTCTCCTTATATTAATTTCTAAATTCGTGCTTCGAATTTTTCCTTCGGTCTGATCCGGCGGGTGGGGCCGGTTCCGTGCAGGCGTTGGGACTAAATGGAGGAAGAGAGGGTCAGGGGATGTACGAACTGAAGGTGGTCACACGGTTTGCAGCCGCCCACCGTCTGACGATGGTCGGCGCCAAATGCGAAAACATGCACGGCCACAACTGGACGATCGAAGCCTATCTCGCAGGGGACCGGCTGGATGAAGCCGGGGTGCTCATGGACTTCGGCGTGATCAAGGCCCGCCTGCGGGAGATCATCGGTCGGCTGGACCACCAGTTCCTGAACGAACTTGAGATGTTCTCCGGGCGCCAACCCTCCTCCGAACGCATCGCCACCTACGTCGCCGAAGAACTCCGGAGAGCGATCAACACCGCCGGCATCCGCGTCAGCCGGGTGAACGCCTGGGAATCCGAAGACGCCTGCGCAACCTACATCATCGATTAAAATACGTTCGGCGGCGTTGTAAAAGACCAAAGGTCAAGGCGCACGACTCTCGCGGAGCGAGGCGTTCGGTCCGTGCGCCGCAGCGACGGCGAGACGAAGCGCACCGCTGAAATTAGGCCTTTTACGAAGCCTCCCGGGTCTCTTTCCAGCGCGCCAGGAGCTCATCACGCGTCACGATCCCGCTGACATCGCTCACATGCTGGCGGATGTTGTCCAAACCACCCTCCTGACGGTCGACCAGCACCACGGCCGTGACCACGTCGAGCCCCTCCGCCCGCGCACGCTCGATCGCAGTAATGGTGGAACCGCCGGTGGTGGCCACATCGTCAACGATGGCCACCCGCTCGTTCTTCTGGACGTCCCCCTCGACCCAGCGTATGATGCCGTGGTCTTTTTGAGTCTTGCGGATGGAGAAGGCCTTGATCGGCCTGCCGTTGAGCTCGGAGGTAAACGCTGCCGCGAAGGCCACCGGATCGGCGCCGAAAGTGAGCCCGCCGACGGCCGTTATATCGGCGCTGCGAAGATGGTCGAAGAGCAGATGACCGACGAGAACCATCCCCCGCGGGCTCAGCGTGGTCGGTTTGCAGTTGACATAGAAATGGCTCATTCGGCCGGACACCAGCTTGAACACCGGGTCCTTGCTGTATTGAAACGACTTCCGACACAGCATGTCGATCAGCTCCAGTTTCATGGCGTATGCTCCTGAGTTCGGTTCACCGAAACGCTCGGACGCTTGACCCCTCCGTCCCTTTTTGGGTATAAAAAAGCCTCCACCCTTGGAAGAAGCCTTGCTTAATGGGATGTGGAGGCTTTGAGCAAGAAAAACCGGGGTCGGCCCTCCTTGGACTCGATGCGTTTTTAGCAGGTTCAGAGGGGCGGGTCAATTCCCAAACGCACAGGTTCACGAAAGGTTGCCATGCCACGCATGCATCGTTCCACCGCGCTCGGCTGCATCGCCGCCGCACTATTGTTTCTGCTCCCGGCACCCGTTCCCGCACAGACCTCCGGGGAAGCCCTCGCGCTGGTCGACACGGTCGAGCTGGCGCTCAAAGCCAACCTGGGGATCAAACGCTCCCAGGAGGAGATCAACGCGGCCGAGGCCGTGCGCCATTCAAGCATGACCAAGTTTCTCCCGACCTTAGGCTCAAGCTACAACTACATCCACCGCAACGAGCCAAGGACCTCTCCCAGCCTGCTGTCGGGCAAGGACATCGTGACGTCTCCGGAGGACCAGTACACCTTCACGACCACCTTCACTCAGCCGATCTTCACGGGCTTCGGCCTGATCAACGAGTACAAACTCACGGAGCTGGGCCTAGACCGGGCGGAAGTGTCCTCCAAGCTGAACCGGCAGGACGTGATCCTGGACGCCAAGAACGCCTATTTCTCCGTGCTGAAAAACCAAAAGCTGATGGAGGTCGCCCAGCAGACCGTGGCCTCGATCGCCTCCCAGAAAGAGGTCGCGGAGAATTTTTACAAGGTCGGGCTGAGCCCGCTGAACGATCTGCTGCAAAGCCAGGTCCAGCTGGCCAACGCCAAGCAGCAGCTGACCACGGCCCAGAACAACCTGGAGATCGCCCGGACCCGTTTAAACACCGTCCTGCGCCGGCCGGTGAACACGCCGGTGCTGCTCGTCGAGGAAGTGGATTACGCGACGTTTCAGGAGAGCCTGGATGACTGTCTCGCCCAGTCCCAGAAAAACCGCTTGGAGATCCAGGTGGCGGACCTGGACATCGGTATCGCCGAAAAGCAGGTGAAGCTCACCGAAAAAGATTATTTCCCAACGGTCAACCTCACGGGCAACTATGCCCGGACCGGGGACGACTGGCAAGCTCATGGCGGAGAGGGCATCAGCGATTCCGCCGGATGGAACGTCCAGGCCACCGCCACGTGGGAATTCTGGCAGTGGGGCCGGACCGGATACGGGCGCAAAGAAAAACTGGCAAGGCTGGCCCAGTCCAAATACCGGAAAACCGAGATCACCGACACCATCAACCTGGAAGTCAAGTCGGCGTATCTGCGCACCAACGAGGCCGAACAGAACATCATCACGATCGAAAAGGCGGTGGAACAAGCCAAGGAGAACCTGCGCATCACCGAGGAGCAATACAAGGAGCAGGTGGCCACCCAGACCGACGTGCTGGTCGCTCAGACCCTGCTCACTCAGACCATGACCAACTACTACAACGCCTTGTACGATTTCAAAATCGCCAAGGCCGTCCTCATGCGGGCGATCGGCCGGGAATCCATCGAATGACCGATTGCGAGGCGCCCCGCCCGATCATACGCCTGTCGAACGTCCACCATGCCTACGGGAGCCAAAAAGCGCTCAGCGACCTGAACATCGAGATCTTCAAAAACGAGCTGGTGTTCATCAGCGGGCCGAGCGGCGCCGGGAAGACCACTCTGCTCAAACTGCTTTACGGAGGGACGAAGCCTTCCGCCGGGCAGATAGAGATCGACGGCATCCAGCTGGAGCGTCTCCCCCTGCGGCGGCTTCCCCTGTTGCGTCGCAAGCTCGGTATCATTTTCCAAGACTTCAAACTGATCCCCGGCCGCAGCGCATATGACAACATCGCCCTGGTCCTGGAGGCCTCCGGCCAGCGGCGCGATCTCATCCACCGGAAGGTCCGCCATGTGCTGCGCCTGGTGGGCATGGAACCGCATGCCAAGACGCTTCCACCCCGGCTCTCGGGCGGGGAGCAGCAGCGCGTGGCCGTGGCCCGCGCCGTTGTCGGCGACCCCAAGATCATCCTGGCCGACGAACCCACGGGCAACCTGGACGAGGCCTCCGCCCAAGCGGTAATGGATCTGCTGCAGGCGGCGTATGTCCGCGGCACCACCCTCGTCATCGCCACCCATGACAAGCAGTTCATTCGGCGCCTGGGGGGCCGTGACCTGCAACTGAGCCAGGGACGGCTGGTCACCTCCGCAACCGTCGAAAAGAACTATGATCGCGCGACACGCTAAACGGGCGCTCGCAGACATACTGGCCAACCGTTTCCTCAATGCCGTCACGGTCGTCACCGTTTCGCTGGCCGTTCTCATCGTCAGTGCGGCGCTGCTTTTTTTCGTGAACACCCGCGGGATCCTGAGCGCCTGGCAGCAGGAGCTTCGCCTCCTGGCCTATCTCAAAGCGGAGGCCGGCGCCGCCGCCCCAAATGTGAAGCGGACGATCGAAGCCATCGACGGCGTTCGACGCGCCCGCTTCATCCCGCGGGAGGAGGCGTTGCGGGAGCTTAAAGCCCAGATGCCGAACCAGGCCTCGCTGTTCGACCACCTCGAGGAGAACCCGCTGCCGGACGGCTTTGAAATCGAGCTGAACCCGGCCGCCGGAGGCTGGGAGCGGATCGACGCCATCGCCGAGCGGATCGGCGCGCTCGCGGCGATCGACGCCGTCGAGTATGGACGGAAATGGGTGGCCACGCTCCAGGGCATCATCCGCGTGCTCCGGACGGTGGGCGCCGCGATGATCGGCCTTTTCTTCGTGGCCGCGGTGTCGATCGTGGCCAGCACGACCCGGCTCGCGATCTACTCGCGCCGGGAGGAGGTCGAGATCATGCGGCTGGTCGGTGCCGCCGAGGGATTCATCAAAGCCCCCTTCTACATCGCCGGCCTTGTCCAGGGGCTTGTGGGGGGCGCGGCCGGTTTGGCAGTCCTGTTCGGCCTCTTCAACGCGGTGATGGACCACATCGGAACCGGCGCCGGGACCGGCGTCCTGCCGATCCGGTTTCTGAGTGTTGAGGAAATGGCGGCCGTCATCGCCGGCAGCATGCTGGTGGGAGGGCTTGGCGCTTTTATCTCGCTGCGTCAACGCCCTGAAAAAATGACGCTGTGCGGGGTCATCATGGTTGTTTTCCTGATAACGGCGCCTGCCGCAAGCGCGGCCGACGCCGCCGGTTCCGCACCACCGGCGGCCGGTGCCCCCCTGGAAAACCTGCGCCAGGAGGCCGAGGCGGTCGGGCGTGACATCCAGGAGCGCCAGGCCGAGATCGACCGCATCCGCCGCCGTGAGAACGACATGGTGAATGCCCTGGAGACGGCGGCACAGGCACTGCACCGTCACCGGCGCCAGGCGCAAGCCGTCAAGGCCACCCTGGAGGAATTGGGGGACAAAATCGCCAGCACCCGCATGGCGGAGGAGGATCTGCTCCGGCGCATCCGCGCCAACGAAGCCTATCTGTCCAAACGCCTGGTTGCGCTCTACACGATTCGCCGGCTGGGGGCGGCCGACGTGTGGGCGACCTCGGCTTCGGTGCTGGAGGCGGTGAAGCGCAAGGCTGCGCTGGAACGCATTGTATCCCATGACGAAGAGGTCCAGCGATCGTTGCTGGCCTATTCCGCCGAGCTGCAGGAGCTGCGGTCCCGGCTGACCGGACACCAGGAAGAACAGCGCTCCCGGGCGGCCGATTACGACCGGCAGCTTGCCGCCGTGAACCGTGAGCAGTCGAACCGGGAGAAACTGCTGGCCAGTATCCGGACCGATAAGCAGGCCCAGCTGGAGGCCGTCGGCAGCCTGCGGGAGGCCAACCAGATGCTGGAGCGGAAAATCCAGTCGCTGACCCACCCGCCCGATGCCCGCACCGGCCGCCCGGCGGCTGCCGTCAAACCGATCACGGCCTCGAAAGGCTTGCTTATCTTTCCGGTTAAAGGTAAAATTGTGAGTCTGTACGGGTCTTACCGTCACCCGCGACTCAACGTTCCGGTCTTTCGCAACGGGATCGACATCGCGGCGGAGCGGGGCGAGCCGGTCAAAGCCGTGCATGCCGGCACCATCCTCTATTCGAGCTGGTTCAAAGGGTACGGCAACGTCGTCATCATCGATCACGGAGATCACTTCTACTCTGTCTACGCTCACCTGGAAGACGTCTTCAAATCGGTGGACAATCGGGTGGAGGCAGGCGATGTCATCGCCACCACGGGAGACTCCGGCGCCATGGGGGTCGCGGGGCTTTACTTTGAGCTGCGCCATCACGACCGGTCACTGGATCCGTTGGAGTGGTTGAAGCATGGATAAAACAAAATCGGATGGGTATTGGATCAACGGTTTTAAGTGCTTAGAATTTTAGGCTACGATTATAAAGGCGGGGAATTGGCGCAATACACACCCTCTCCAACCCCTCGCCAATTAATCCAGAAGGAGCTATTCATATGAGCGGGAAATTCAACCGACCGGTGAAACTGTGGGTGATCATGGTGGCGGCCCTCGTCGTCTGGATGCTGAGCACCGGGTTCCAGCGCGCCAATTCAGCCGGCAAGGACGACCTGTACGACCAACTGAAGGTCTTCTCCGATGTCATCGAGCTGATCCAGAAGGACTACGTGGATGAGGTCGAGGCCAAGGACCTCATTCAAAAGGCCATCCAAGGCATGCTCCAGGGGCTGGATCCCCACTCCTCCCTGCTGCCGCCCGACGCCTTCGAGGACCTGCAGATCGACACCAAGGGCAAGTTCACCGGCATCGGCATCCACATCACCATGCAGAACGGCTTCGTCACCGTCATATCGCCGATCGAGGACACGCCGGCCCACAAGGCCGGGATCGAGGCGGGGGACCGCATCATCAAGGTGGACGGGACCCTGACCAAGGACCTGCGCGAGGCCGTCCGCATGATGCGCGGCCCCAAAGGCTCCAAGGTGGTCGTGACCATCCTGCGCGAAGGCGTCAAAAAGCCGATGGATTTCGAAATCACCCGCGATGAGATCCCGATCCAAAGCGTCAAGTCGATCAGCCTCAAACCGGGATACGGCTATGTGCGCATTTCCAACTTCACGGGAACGACCACCCAGGAGTTTGAAAAGGCGCTTGAAAAGCTGGAGGCCTCCGAGAAGCCCATGAAAGGGCTGGTGCTCGACCTGCGCAACAACGGCGGCGGGTTGCTGAACCAGGCGATCAGCATCGCCGACGAGTTCCTGGACAAGGGTGCGATCGTGTCGATGAAAGGCCGCGAAAAGAAGAACACGAAGGTTTTCAACGCCACGCCCTCCTCGGTTCAGCGCACCTATCCGATCGTGGTGCTGATCAACGGCGGGACGGCCAGCGCCTCGGAGATCGTGGCCGGCGCGCTTCAGGATCACAAACGCGCCCTGGTCCTCGGGACGACGACTTTCGGCAAAGGTTCGGTACAAACCGTTGAGAACCTGCGCGACGGCTCCGGCCTCAAACTGACCATCGCGCGCTATTACACGCCCAACGGCCGCTCCATCCAGGCCAAGGGCATCGAGCCCGACATCACTCTCAAGTTCAAGCGCCTGGACGCCGCAGAACCGACCGGCACCGAAGACGCCATGCTCAAGGAGAAAGATCTCGACAACCACCTGGAGGCCGAAGGGGAGACCGAAAAAACCGAGCCCAAGAAGAAGCCGGAAAAGCCCGTGGAAGACCCCAAGGGGCGGATGAAGGATGCCGAGTCCCGGGTCGGCCCCCTCAAGCTGGAGACGCTGCAGAACGACAACCAGTTGATGCGGGCGCTCGAGATTCTCATCGGCCACGACGTGCTCCGACAAGCGAAGAGCTGAGCGCCCGAACGCTTCAGCATGCCATCAAAGAAGCCACCGCGCAACGGGGGGCGCCGCCGCGCGCCCCGTTTCAAAAAGGCAACCCGGCCGCTGTTCCGGGCGCTCGTCGCCGTCGCGCTGCTGGCGGCGGTCGTGGGCGGTGTCGTGTGGGGGTTTCGCTGGCTGTCCGGGACCGAGCCCCGTCCGGCGCTGGCCGAGCGCAAGAAGGCCATCCCGCGGGAGCAGGCGCCCGCCGCCAAGCCCCCTGTCGCCGAGAAAAAAGCGGAATCCGAGCCTGCGGCGCCGAAGACGCCCGGCCGAGCGGCCGGAACTGAAAAGCCGGTCGCCGCCACGCCGCCCCTCTATGAGGTGTTCCCGGAAAAACCTTCTTCACCCAAGGCCCCGGCAGCCGAGTCCGACGCCCTGCAGGCGGCCCTGCCCCCCTCCCCTCCCGAGCCGCCCCCGCTCAAGAAACCGCCCCGCGTGGCCATCATCATCGACGACCTGGGCTACGACCGACAGCTGGCCGAGAAATTAATCGACCTGAATGCGCCGTTCACCGTCGCCGTCCTGCCGCACAGCCCCCATCAGGAGGCGATCGCCCGCCGGGCGCACGACCGCGGCCTGGAGGTCATGCTGCACCTGCCGATGGAGCCCATGGAATACCCCGAGATCAACCCCGGACCGGGCGCCCTTCTGGCCTCGATGGGACCGGACGAGCTGCTGCGAGTGCTCGAGGAGAACCTCAAGGCCGTGCCGCACATCAAGGGGGTCAACAACCACATGGGCTCCCGGCTGACCGCCAACTCCGAGCCGATGTACCAGGTGTTCTCGGCGCTGAAGCGCCACGGGCTCTATTTCGTCGACAGCCGCACCACCGATGAAAGCGTCTGCCGGCCCTCGGCGCGCCTGTTCCAGATCCCCTTCACCCAGCGGGACGTGTTCCTGGACAATTCCCAGGACCCGGCCTCCATCCGCAAACAAATCCGGGAACTGGTGCGCATCGCCCAGCGCAAGGGCGAAGCGGTGGGAATCGCCCACCCTCACATGGGAACCTACACCGTTCTCAAAGAAGAGTTGCCGGCGCTGCGCCAGCAGGTGGAAATCGTTCCCGCCTCGCGCCTGGTTCGCGTGATCGGGTAGATTCCAATTTCCAGCCGTCTCGGAACGTGGTAAAATTGAACAGATGGTCCGGTTTCGATCGTCATTGCACGGCGCTCCCCTTGAGGAGAACCCCGACCAGAGGCCATGGGCCTCCATGGTTGCCTGTATGCGAGCGTGACCGGCCTGCCGGCAGCAAGGCCGATCAGATGCTTGCCTGAACGACATGATATCTATGAATAACGGTCCGCCCCTATATAACAGCCGACTGACAAAGATGTATGTCGAGTATCTGCGGCTGCACCATCCTCAAGTCAACGTGGAATCCGTTTTGGAGGAAGCGGGCATCGCTGCGTACCAAATCGAAGACCCCGCCCATTGGTTCAGTCAAGAGGAAGTCGACCGATTCAACGCGGTCATGGTTGCTAAAACCGGGGATGTGCACATTTCCAGACAGGTGGGCCGGTTTGCTGCCTCCTCCAGGGGATTGGGAGCGGCCAAACAATACATGCTGGGACTGTTGACTCCGGCCATCGTCTACCAGTTGATGGAACGGCATTATGTGTTGCTGAGCCGGGCGGCCAGCATCGCAACCAAGCAGCTGGGGCCCGCGAACGTAGCGATCACCGCAACCCCAAAGCCCGGCGTGGCGGAAAAGCCCTATCAGTGCGAAAACCGCAGAGGCATCTTTGAGGCCCTGGCCCGCTGGTCCACCGGTGAATTGGCCCACATCGAACACCCCGAGTGCTTCCACCAGGGGGCTCCCCACTGCCGTTACCTCATCACATGGGAGGAAAGCCCGCCCCGCTTTTGGCGGAGGATCAGCACCGTCGCCGCGGCCGTGGGGGTCATCATCTCCGCGTTCGGTTTCAGCTTCATGTCGCTTCACGCATGGATCGCCCTGAACCTGGCGCTGGTGACCGCGGTGGGGCTTGGTGCGTTCCAATCCGAACGTCTTGAGCGCAAGCGGCTGGAGCAAACCGTTGAAGCCCAGCGCAAGGCTGCCGAGGAAACCCTGCTTGAAAGCGAAGTGCGGTACAACAACGCCATGCTGGTCCAGGAGATCGGGCAGGCCACATCCACCATCCTGGACATCAACAATCTGATCGCGGCCGTGATGGGCATCATCGAGAAACGGCTGGACTTCGACCGCGGAATAATCATGCTGGCGAATTCGGATAGAACATCGCTGGAGTTCGCCTCCGGCTTCGGCCTCGAGGCGGTCCAGGAGAATCTTCTCCGGACTACCGCATTCAATCTGGACAACCCCCACTCCAAGGGAGTTTTCATTCTGACCATGCGTGAACGCCGGCCGCTTCTGGTTGAAAACCTTCACCAGGTCGAAGGCGACCTGTCCCCGAAAAGCCTCGAATTTGCGCGTAAACTGGGAAGCCAGTCGTTGATCTGCGTCCCGATTTCTCATAAGTCGGAGGCCCTCGGCATACTGGTCGTGGACAACAGCACGTCCAAACGGCCTCTAAGGCAAGGCGACATGAGCCTGCTCATCGGAGTGGCCTCCCAGCTCGCCACCAGCATCGTCAATGCCGTATCGTTCGAGCAGGTCCAGGAGAGCGAGAAAAAATACCGCGAGCTGGTGGAAACCGCGAGCAGCCTTATTCTGCGGGTCGGCCAGGACGGCCGGATCACCTTCGTGAACGAATTCGCGCAGCGGTTGTTGGGATACAGTGAGCAGGAGCTTGTCGGCCGGAAAGCCACGGACTTGATCCTGCCGGAAAACGAGGCGAACGCGCGCAGTTTCGACGAACTGATCGCCGCCATGGGCCGCGACCCCATGCGGCCGGCCGTCAGGGAAAGCGAGGCCACCCTGCGTTCCGGTAAAAAAGCATGGATTGCCTGGACCTACCGGCCGATCTTCGACGACACCGGCAATTGCCGAGAGGTGCTGTGCATCGGCAACGACACCACGGAGCTGAAACGCGCCGATCAGGAGAAGAAGGAGTTGCAGGCCCAGCTGCAGCGGGCCCAGAAGATGGAAGCCATCGGCACCCTGGCCGGAGGGGTGGCCCACGACTTGAACAACATCCTCTCGGGCATCGTCAGCTACCCCGAGCTGCTGCTGCTGGACCTGCCGGAAGACAGCCTGCTGCGCAAACCGATCCTGACCATCAAGAAATCGGGCGAACGGGCGGCGGCCATCGTCCAGGACCTGCTGACCCTGGCCCGGCGGGGGGTCGAAACCACCGAAGTGGTAAACCTGAACCAGATCGTGACGGACTACCTGGGCAGCCCCGAGTTCTCCAAGCTGGAGTTGAACCATCCCGGCATCGCCGCGGCCACCCGCTTGGACGACCCGTTGCTGAACATTGTCGGCTCGCCGGTGCACTTGTCGAAAACCATCATGAACCTCGTGACCAACGCCGCTGAAGCCATGCCGGACGGCGGATCCATCGTCGTCCGCACGGAAAACCGGCACTTGGAGCACGAGAAAATTGGGTACGGGGAACCGGTGTCCGGTGACTTCGTTTGCCTCACCGTTTCGGATTCCGGAATCGGGATACCGGCGGATGAGATGGAGCGCATTTTCGAGCCGTTCTACACCCGAAAAGCCATGGGCAGAAGCGGCACGGGGCTCGGGATGGCGGTGGTCTGGGGCACGGTGAAGGACCATCGAGGCCATATCGACATGCGCAGTCGTGTGGGCCAGGGCACCGACATCACCTTGTACTTCCCGGCCACCCACCGCCAGACCCTGCCGCGTGACGACAGCGTGTCGCTGGATGCATTCAAAGGCCGCGGAGAAACGGTTCTGCTCGTGGACGACACCCGGGAGCAGATTGAAATCGCATCCGAGATTCTCCTCAGGCTGGGCTATGCGGTGGCAACCGCCCGCAGCGGAGAGGAGGCTCTGGAACAGTTGCGCCGGCAGCCGGCCGATCTGGTCGTACTCGACATGATCATGGCCCCCGGCATCGACGGGCTTGAGACCTTCAAACGCATCCAGGCGCTGCGGCCGGGGCAGAAGGCCGTCATCGCCAGCGGCTATTCGGAATCCGTGCACGTAAGGGAAGCCCAGCGGTTGGGCGCCGGCACCTACATCAAAAAACCCTACCTGCTGCACACCTTCGGGCGAGCCGTGAGGATGGAGTTGGACAAGGAGACGTAGGCGGTTTTTCCGGTCTCCGGTCTGCCCGTCCTGCGCGCGGCGTTGGGGTCCGACCGGCTGACGGGCGACGGGCAGACGGTGGTCTACCCCTGCCGGAGCATATCGTAGAGCGAGCCGGGGAAAAGAAGCGCAAACTCGTAACGGGCAAAACTGATGACGTCCCGATCGTGGACCTCCACCGGTTTGTGCTGCAACCGTGTCCCGTTTAACTGGGTCCCGTTGGTGGAGCCGCAGTCCTTCAGAAAATAACCATCGCGTTTGATTTCGATCAAGGCGTGTTTCTTGGAAATGGCGTAATCCGGCATAATGAAGTCGTTGCCGTCGATGCGCCCGATGGAAAAGACCTCGCCGGTGGAGGTCGCATACTCCCCCTTGATCAAAGGGTAAATCGCGAGCTTCAGACTCTCGGACGCTGACACGGCATCCTCGCCGGCCCCAACGGGCTCGAATACAATCGTACGGTTCATCTCGCGCGAACCATTGCCGGAGTGGGCCGCCAGCGTCCCCAGGTGAATGGCCGAGCCGGCCAGCACCGGCTTCTGCATGAAGCGGATGAAATCCTCGGAAGAGACGGCCTGGACCATCCGCTGCAGCAGGTTCAGGCCGATTCGGCCCGCCGAGTTGACCAGCCGGGCCAATCCTCCGGGCCCGTGGGGAGGACTCGCTTCGGGGGTGGCGCTTGCCTTCGGGCGGCTTGACAGCATGGTCTCTCCTTCGGCCAGCGGACGGCTTTTTATCCGCCGCAAACCGCTTCCGGACGCCGCCTCCTCCCGATCCATTTGACTTGGCACCGCCGGCTTGATTAATATGGTTTCTCAAGGGTATCATCGTCATGATCCACAAAAACTTTAATTCATTATTGACGGGTTGCTGTTTGGCTGGGGCTTCCGACGGAAGCGCGCCTCCGGCCGAATCGCTTCCGGATGGTCGCTCATGATGCGTGCCGCGCTCATTTTGGCTCTCGTTCTGCTCAATTTTTTGTCCTGCTTTGTCGAGGAACTCTATCTGACCGTCCGTCCGCTGCAACCCGGACAAACGGCGCCGTTCGCGCTGCGGGCCGACCGGCCGCTGACCCTGCCGGCGCCGGAAACGGATGGCACGCAGGCAGGGCCTGTCCCGGTTTCCCACGGCTCCGATTTTCACGCAGGAGAGGTGCTGGTTCCCTTTTTCAAGAAAATCGACGAGCGCGACCAGCAGTTGATCCGCATCTTCGAGGCCCAGCGGTCGGACGCGATCTTCCGTGAATCTCCCATGGTCCTGTTTGTCAACATATGGATGGTCGTCTTTCTGGGGTTCTTCCTCTTCGCGCTGCCGCGGGGCGGCTACAAGCGCGCCGTGTCCCATCCGTTGCTGCTGATGCTGCTGATTCTGCAGAGCCTGATCCTGAAGGGACTCTTGCTTTTCACCAACCTTCCGGTGGCAGCGCTGCCGCTGGCCGTGTTGCCCCTGCTGGTCATCGCCCTGAACCAGGGCCGGGTGACCGCGGTCGGCACCTTCCTGGTCGGTGTGCTGCTGGCGGCTCTTTTCATGGGCAGGTCCTATGACCTCCTCACGAGCTTTCTGGTGATCGGTTTGACGGCCATCATGCTCGCGCCCAAAACCCTCCGGTTGCGCAGCGCACTCCTGCCATGCCTGCTGATCGGAGTGGTGCATGCGGTCCTGCTGACGCTTCAACGGGTGGACTGGGCCGCCATGGTCCTGGCAACCCATCTGCCCGAGGAGTGGAACCTGGCAGCGCTGCAATCCCTGGCGGCCAACCCGTGGACGGCGCAATGCGGCTGGGCCTTCATGGGCGGGGTGTCGTCGGGGGCCCTGGCGCTGCTGCTGCTGCCCGTGCTCAAAGCCGGGAGGACCGTGGGCTCGACGATCACGCTCCGACGCTTCTCCGACCTCGACCAACCGCTTCTCAAACGACTGTTTGCGGAAGCCCCCGGCACCTATCAGCACTCCATGAACGTGGCCTATCTGGCCCAGGCCGCCGGAGATGCCGTCGACGCCAATTCGCTGCTGCTCCGGATCGGCGCTTATTTTCACGATATCGGCAAGGTCCGGCGGCCGGAGGGCTACGTCGAGAACCAACTGAACGGGGTCAACCTGCACGACACCATCGACCCCTATGAGAGCATCGAGATCATCACGGGGCATGTGCAACAGGGGCTGCTCATCTGCCGCGATGCCCGGCTGCCGAAAATGGTGATCGATTTGGTTCAACAGCACCACGGGACCCAGACGGTGGACTTTTTTTTCGAAAAGGCCAAAAAACTCAAGCCCGAAGGAAGCGTCAACCTAAACGAATTCCGCTACCCGGGCCCTAAGCCCCAGAGCGTGGAAGCGGCCCTCCTGATGATCGCGGACGCGGTGGAGGCGGCCTCCCGAACTTTGAAGTCGCCGAGCCGGCTGGCCTTTGAAAAACTAGTCCGCTTCATCGTCGTCAAGCGCATCGCCGACAGCCAGTTCAGCGAGTGCGTGCTCGACACCCGCGACATAGATGCCATCATCCGCTCCCTGGTGGACGCGCTGGAGGCCTCCTTCCACGCGCGCATCCGCTACCCCTGGCAGCAGCCGCCTCCGCCTCAAAAGACGTGATGGGATTTTCAGCTTGCCCTAGGCGTTGCGAAATGGTAGTTGAGGCGGCCTGATGCGACGAAATCCCGATCAACCGCTCGCGCATCCACCCAACGGCAACCATTCCCAAAACCTTAACGGCATCGTGAGGTGGCTCCATGGCGTTAGCTCTGATGGAGGGCAACGAAGCCATCGCCCGGGGGGCGGTGGCGGCCGGGTGCCGGTTTTTTGCCGGCTACCCGATCACCCCGGCAACGACGATTCTGAACCACATGCTGGCTATGCTGCCGCCGCTCGGCGGGGTCTGCATCCAAGGCGAGGACGAGATCGCATCGATCGGTTTCTGCCTGGGCGCCTCCATGGCGGGCGTGAAGGCCATGACGGCGACCTCCGGACCCGGCATCAGCCTCTACAGCGAGCAGATCTCCTTCGCCATCGGCAGTGAGATCCCCATTGTCATCGTCGACATCCAGCGGCTGGGCCCCTCCACCGGATCGGCCACCCGCGGTGCGGACGGCGACGTCCAGTTTCTGCAGTGGGGCAACAGCGGCGGGCTGCCGGTGATTGTCCTGGCGCCGACCGACGTGAAGGACTGCTACACCCTCACCGTGCACGCCTTCAACCTGGCGGAACGCTACCGCTGCCCGGTGTTCGTCGCCTCCAACAAGGAAATCGCCATGACCCGCGAGAGCCTGGACCTGGAGCGCCTGACCCCCCCGGCCCCGGTCGACCGGGTCGCACCCGCGCCGGATCAGCCCTTCCTGCCGTTTCAGGCTTCCGGCGGCGAGGGGGTGCCGGGCTTTCTGCCGATCGGAGGCAAAATACCGGTGCGTCAAACCTCCTCGACCCACGGCCCGGACGGATTCATCACGACGGACCCGGCCGAGATCACGCGCGGACTGACGCGGATGCAGTCCAAGATTAATGCCGCGGCGGATCAGCTGGCGATGGTCGACCATCACCCGGCCGAGGGCGCTCAAACGCTGATCGTCGCCTACGGTGTCACCTCCCGGGCCGCCGGCGCCGCGGTGCGCGAGTTGCAGCGCCGGGGAAAGCCGGCCTCGCTCCTGGTCCTCAAGACCCTCTGGCCCGTGCCGGCGGCGGCCATCCGCCGGGCAGCGGGCGGCGTTAAACGCATCCTCGTGGTGGAGATGAACCTGGGGCAATACGTGCGCGAGATCGAACGCATCCTGCCGGGGCAGGCGGTCGGCTTCTGCGGTCAGATGGACGGCCGGTTGATCGCTCCGGAAACTATTGTGGAGGCAGTTATCCATGGATAGCCTGTTGAACGCGGCGCGGCCGCCGGTGTTCTGCCCGGGCTGCTCCCACGAACGCATCACCCACACCCTGGACAAGGCGTTTCAGACCATGGGGCTGGGCGGCGAGCGCATCGCCATGGTGAGCGACATCGGCTGCTCGGGGCTTTTCGACACGTTCTTCCACACCCACGCCTTCCACGGCCTGCACGGCCGGGCGCTCACGTATGCGGCCGGGCTCAAGCTCGTGCGGCCTGAACTCACGGTCGTGGTCACCATGGGCGACGGCGGCCAGGGCATCGGTGGGGCCCACCTGCTGGCAGCCTGCCGCCGCAACCTGGACCTGACCCTGCTCGTGCTGAACAACTTCAATTTCGGCATGACCGGCGGCCAGTATTCCGCAACCACCCCGCCCGACGCCGAGGTGGGCTCCGGGTTTCTGAACCGACTGGAACAGCCGCTGGACATCTGCGGTGTGGCCCGGGCCGCCGGCGCGCCTTACGTCGTGCGCGGCTCGGCCTATCGCAGCGACATCGCCGATGTCATCCGCAAGGCTATCGAGTTCAAGGGGTTTTCAGTGGTGGACATCTGGGGAATCTGCCCGGGCCGGTTCTCCAAGCGCAACCGTCTGACGACCAAGAGCATCGACGAGATGCTGTCGAAGCTCACCCCGTTCGAGGGGCCGGTCCCCGAAAATCAGCGCCGGGAGTTCGGGGAGCACTACCGCGAACTGGCCGCCGCGCAGAGACCGGTCCCGCCGCCGCTTGCCATCGCCTCGGCATTTGTTCCGGTCAGCGGCGACCGGCAGGAGGTCATCATGCTGGGCAGCGCCGGCCAGCGCATCATCACCGCCGGCGAGATTCTTTGCCTGGCGGGCCTGCACGCCGGCCTCAACGTCACCCAGAAAAACGACTACGACATCACCGTGCTGCGGGGCCCCTCCATCAGCGAGATGATTCTCTCCCCGCAGGCGATCGACGGCACGGGCATCCAGCGGCCCTCGGTGGTTGTGGCGCTGGGGCCGGAGGGCGTGGCGCGGCGCAAAAAAATCTTCGCAGCCCTCGATGAGACCGGCATCGTCATCCAAGCGACGGGAGTGGACGTACCCGCCGGCCGCGCCCGCATCAACCGGGTGGACTTCAAGGCACAGGGGTTTAAAAGCACGGACTGGGCCTTGGCGTCATTAGGGGTATTGTCCAAACTCGGCGTGGTGATCCGACCGGAAATGCTGGAGGCGGCTCTGGCAGCGCGGCTCAAGGGCGACGCCCTGGAAATTGTCCGCCGGGTTGAACCGGGGGAGTGGCTGTAACCGTCGCCGCCACTCGGCGGTGGATCAAAAAACAACAGGCCCATGGAAACCATGGGCCTGTTGTTTTTTGATCGATGTCTGATCGGCAGGGACCAGGAGGCTACTCCAGAACCATCAGCACCTGCTGTGTGGCCACCGTGTCGTCTTTCTTAACCTTGATCTCTTTCACTTTCCCCGACTCCGGCGACGGGATGGCGTTCTCCATCTTCATGGCTTCCAGGACCAGCACTTCCTGATACTCGAGAACCTCTTCCCCCACCTTGACGAGAATATCGACGACTTTTCCAGGCATCGGGGCCACGATTTGTTTGCTCATTCCTTCTTCTCCTCCAGTTTAGTTTCCCGGCCAAGCATGGCTGGCGCATCTTGTTAAAGAATGGTGTTTGATACTGAAAGGCTCTTGGAATGTCAAGGCAAAAGGGGGAAGCAGAGTGTTTCCATCCTTGACGGCGGGCTGCCGTTTCGTATATGAGGATATTTTAATCTTTTCGACACCATAACCCGAAACAAAGGCCGTGTGAATCTTAGAAGCGGAAAATACTATAAACGGGGAGGATGGAAGACATGCGATCGTATTTCGAGAAGATGAAAGAGTTCGGCAGCGCGCTAAAGCCCGGAATCATCAAGAGCAGGGAAGCCAACGTCAAACTGCTCAAGGATGTGGAAGCCGAAGTGGGCAAGGCCGTTGAGAAGGTCAAGAACGTGGGGCTTCCGACCACGGAGATCAACAAGCGCAAACAGCTGACGATCTGGCAACGCCTGGAATACCTGCTGGACCCCGGCACCTGGACCCCGCTCAACACGCTTTACAACCCCAACGAAAACGTGGAGGGGACCAACAACGTCTATCACGGCCTGGCCAAGGTCTCCGGCAAATGGGCGGTGGTGATCGGCTTCGACAACAAGGTGATTGCGGGCGCCTGGATTCCGGGCCAGGCGGAAGAGATTTTCCGCGCCACCAATCTCTCCAAGCTGTTGAACATCCCATTGGTCTGGCTGGTGAACTGCAGCGGTGTCAAGCTGCCCGATCAGGAAAAGTTCTATGGCGACCGCCGCGGATCCGGCACGACGTTCTTCCGCCATGCGGAACTCGAGCAGGCCGGCATTCCGATCCTGGCCGGAATCTACGGCACCAACCCGGCCGGCGGCGGCTACCAGGGCATCAGCCCGACGATCCTCTTCGCCCACAAGGATGCCAACATCGCGGTCGGCGGTGGAGGCATCCTGAGCGGCATGTCCCCCAAGGGCTTTTTCGACCTGGAGGGCGCCGAGCAACTGATTGCGGCCGCCAAACAGTTCAAGGCGGATCCTCCGGGATCGGTCAAGGTCCACCACGACGCCACCGGGTTTTTCCGGTACGTCTATGACACCGAGCAGGGAGTCCTGGACGGGCTCAAGGACTACATGAAGGACATGCCGGCCTACCACCCGAAGTTCTTCCGCGTCGCCGCGCCCAAGGAGCCACGTTTCCCGGCCGAAGACATTTACTACCTGGTGCCCTTCAACCAGAAGCAGATGTACGACTTCGACGAAATCCTGTCCCGTCTGGTCGACAACAGCGAACACATGGAATATCGACCCGGCTATGGACCTGAGATTTACACCGGCCTGGTCAAGATCGACGGCTTCCTCATGGGGGTCATCGGCAACCGCCAGGGACTCCTGGGCGAGCATTACCCGGAGTATGCCGATTACGCGGGGATCGGCGGCAAGCTCTACCGCCAGGGACTGATCAAGATGAACGAATTCGTGGTGCACTGCGGCCGCGACCGTGTGCCCATCATGTGGTTCCAGGACACGAGCGGCATCGACGTCGGCGACATCGCGGAAAAAGCCGAGCTGCTCGGTTTAGGGCAGTCGCTGATCTACTCCATCCAGCAAACCGAGATCCCCATGATCCTGACGGTGCTGCGCAAGGGAACGGCGGCGGCCCACTACGTCATGGGCGGCCCTACCGCCAACCGCCACAACGCCTTCACTCTGGGAACCGCCACCACCGAGATTTACGTCATGCACGGTGAGACCGCGGCGGCCGCCAGCTACTCCCGCCGTCTGGTGAAGGAGAAGGAAAGCGGCAAACCGCTCGAACCGGTCATTGATGAGATGAACAAGCTGGTCAAATCCTATTACGACAACTCCCGGCCGCTCTACTGCGCCCAGCACGGTCTGGTGGACGAGGTGGCCAAGATGACGGAGCTCCGCAACTATTTGAAAGCCTTTGCGGGCGCCGCCTACCAGAACCCGCGCTCCATATGCCCGCAGCACCAGATGATGTTGCCCCGGATTATCAAGGGATGATCTCGCAAAAAGGGGCTCCGCCGGCGGGCGGAACCCCTTTACGAGCCGCTGAGGCACTCCTATTATACCCCTTATTATGGATACCGACACCTGGATGGTTTCATCGCGAGCTCGAAGCCGCGTGGCCCGTTTGGCGGTTGGGTGCCTCTTTGCCTGTTGGTTGGGGGCTGTTTCAACGGCCGCGACAGAAGAATCCGCTTATGCTCAATCGGCAACCGACCGCGCCGCACCAGAGGTCACCCTCTCGACCGTTGACGTCGAAACCGGCGGCACGTTGTTCGTCCAGATCGACTGCCGCCGCATGCCGGCCGCTTCCCGGGATCTGCGGCTGTCTTATCACGACCAGGGGATCATGGTCTTCCCGCATCCGGTCAAGGGCCCGGCGGTCCAGGCCGGGCTGGTCGGGATTCCGCTGACAGCGCCGGCCGGAAAGACCCACCTGACCATCGAATGGGGCTCCGGCGCCCAGCGGCTCGCCCAGAAGGTGCCCTTCGAGGTCCGGCAGGGGACGTACGGCGAGGAGACCCTGACGGTGGACCCCCGCCATGTCCGTCCCAACCCGAAGGAGCTCGACCGCATCCGCCGCGAACAGGAAGAGCTGAAGCAGATCTATGCGTCCGGCAGCCGGTCGCGGCTCTGGCAGGGGGCCTTCCGGATCCCCGTGCCGGGTGAAATGAACGGTCCCTTCGGCACCCGCCGGGTTTTCAACGGCGAACTCCAGAGCCACCACACCGGTACCGATTTCCGAGCCCAGACCGGGGATCCCGTGCATGCGGCCGCCGCCGGGGTGATACGCCTGGCGAAGGACCTCTTCTACTCCGGAAACGCCGTCATCATCGACCACGGGGCCGGGGTGTTCACGTCCTATTCCCACTTGAGCCGAATCGATGTGAAGGTGGGCCAGAAGATCGCAAAGGGCCAGGCGGTGGGGCTGGCCGGGGCGACCGGTCGCGCCACCGGCCCGCATCTGCACTGGGGCGTGAAGGTCAATTCGATCAACGTCAACCCCCTGGCCTTCGTACGCGTGACGGACCTTCTGGGCGGCGGATGACACGGCAGGGCCGGCGCCTTTTTTCCTTGACAGCCGCGGGCCTTTATCCTATACAGCCGTCCGCCAAATACATGGCGATTCGATGGCGCGTCCGGTCCTCCGGGACGGATCGGTTTACTGAAAACATTATGACATCGCCGCACTCCATATTGATTTACCCCGGGGCCTTAAACGGCGTTCAGGGAAACCGACGGGATTCACCCGCCACCGTCTGCAATCTGACGTCTCTCACGCTGGCCATGGGAGCACAGGATCCCTACACCCAGGGGCATGCCCGTCGGGTGGCGGCCTATGCCGAACGGATGGCACAGCGTATAGGCCTTGCCGCTGAAGAGATCGAAATCATCCGCCTCGGCGGCCTGCTGCACGACATCGGAAAGATCGCTTTCAGCCACAAGCTTCTGAAAAATCGCTATTCCAAGCTGAGCCGGGCCATGCGCGCCGAAATCCGCCAGCACCCGGAGATCGGGGGCGATTTTCTGAGGGCCATCAACGTGGCCGATCCGGTAATCGACTGCGTTCGCTTTCATCACGAGCGGCGGGACGGGTCGGGATACCCTCATGCGCTGAGGGCGTCTCAGATTCCCCGAGCTGCGGCGATCGTCAGCGTGGCGGATTGCTTCGACGCCCTGACGACGGACCGCTCCTATCAGAAAGGCCTCGGCCCGGCGCAGGCCATGAGCATCCTGGAGCGCCTGGCGGGAGCGGCGTTTGAATCAGAACTCATACATGTGCTGGTCGAAGACGTCCGGAAAAACGGGCTGCACGCCGCCTGATCACCGCCAGCGATTTCTTTACAGGCGGAACGTTTCAGGGTAGAATGGAACTGTACGGTGATTTTCCTCCGGGAGCGGCAAATTTGTCAAGCAAAGCCATGAAAGTCTGGGTCAGCGCGGTTTTCTCGATGGTGTTCTATATCGGGCTGTTCAGCGGAATCGGCTACCTGATTCAACTGACGCTGTTCTGATCTCACGATGGGTCGGCGCACAGCCGACATTCCTCACGCGGCTCCCGCCGCGCCTCGCCCTGCCGGTCTATGCCAATTCGCGGTACCTGCGGTGCCCCCCCGTCTGACGCTCCCATCGGGAGCGATGCCAGGCAGCGGTTCAGGTGGCTATGGCCCCACAAAGGATACAACAGCCCGGTAAGACCCGGTGCCGCTCCGGACCAGGCTCAAGCGCCGAGTGATGCAGTTCGGGATCTCGTCGGGATGATGGCTCACGTATAGAATGGTCGTCGATCCTACAGCGGCGATGCGGTCGACGGCCCGCAGGATCAAGCGCCGGTTGCCGGAATCAAGCCCCTGGCAGGGCTCGTCCAGCACCAGCAGCCGTGGCGGTTTGACCATCGCCCGGGCGAGCAGCACCATTCGTTGCTCGCCGTGGGACAGGTGATTGAATTTTTTTGCTGCCAGCGGCTGGATACCGAAGGAGTCCATCCACCCCCGGGCGGCCGCCTGCTGATCTCGTGATGCTCTCCGGTAGAGCCCCACGGAATCGAAAAAACCGGACAACACGACGTCTTCCGCCGTGACGGCTTTGCGGTAGCGCACCTGCAGCTCCGCTGAAATGAGCCCGATCCCCGCCTTGATCTCGCCGATGCCCCCGCCGCCGCCGCGCAGCTTCCCGAACACCCGGACCGTGTTGGTGTAGGCCTGGGGGTGGTCTCCTGCGATCAGGCTCAGCAGGGTGGTTTTGCCGGAGCCGTTCGGCCCGCAGACGGCCCAGTGCTGCCCGCTCCTGACGGTCCAGCAAAGGTTCTCGAACACCGGCACTCCGTGGTGCCCCACCGTGACGTTTCTGAGGTCTACCAGAACCTCCGATGGTATGTCACCCGACTCCACCCGGGGTTGCCGTGCGGCCGGCGGTTCACGCATGACTGAAGACTCCAACGCATAAAGACGGTCCATCCGCCCGGGTCCCAGCACATCCTCGCGCCTTCCCTGGAAAACCACCTGCCCCGCTTTTACCCCGATCACGTGGGTGGCGTTCGGCGGGATCTCGCGCCGACGGTGGGTGACCAGAACCACCGAGCGATCGGGGCCCATCAGCTCCTTGATGATTATCGCCAACTCCACCCGGTACTCCGAGTCAAGGCCTTCATAAGGTTCATCCAGGATCAGCAGACGAGGGGATGCGCTCAAGGCCAGCGCAATCTGAAAACGGCGCATTTCGCCGGAGGACAGCTCGCGGATGCGACGCTCCAGCAACGGCTCGATCTGAATCCTTTCCAGGGCGTCCGCGGGCCGGTGTCTCACCCCTCGACGCGGACGCGCCAACCGGATGAAATCACCCACCCGGAAGCCGCCGTCCAGACGGCCGCTGAAGGCATGGTGTTCGTCCCGGCGTTCCTCCTGCTCGATCAGCCTTCGCTGGTGCTCAAAAGACAGGCAGGCCGCCTGCTGCCGGAGACTCGCGGGCTCCGGTGGGAAAATCTCGCCGCGCACCACCGGCACCTCGCCGGTCAACGCCCGCACCAGGGTCGATTTGCCCGCGCCGTTGGGCCCGACAACCGCCCAGTGCTCGCCGGTGTGGATGTCCCAGGACGTTCCCGCAAGGATCTGCTTGTCCCTCACCCGCAGGGTGACCTGGTTCAAAGAAACGAGAAGGCCCCTCTTGAAGCGATCCGCATGCATATGTATCCGAATATACGATCCCCTTCCAAACAAGTCGAGTTGATTTCAACCTTCCGAAATGATATTGTATTTTTTTATTTATGTTCCAACATCGGTCCTAAAACTCATCCGGCGAGCATGACGATGAAAAAGCCGCTTTACGACAAAATGAAGCCCTTGTTCCCCCTCATGGCGCACGACTATCGCGAGATCGGGCCGACCGAGGAGTTGATCTACCGCCTGGCCTTGGGCAACACCTTCAACACCCGGGTGGTGGGGCTGGAATCCATCAAGCGTTTCCGGCGTGAAAACCCCAACTGCGCCATCACGTTCAAACCCAATCACCTCAGCGAAGCCGACTTCATCGTCCTGGGGGTGATTTTCCGGCGCAACGGCCTGCGCGTCCTGATGGAGGGCGGCAACAACCTGTTCATCGACGAGATCGACCTTTTCCGGGACGTCTTCCCGACGCTGATCCATCCTGAATTTAAAAATCTCGCCGAAGCCCATCAGCTCACCATCGCCCAGTACCTCAGCCAGCGCGGGGCCTTCAAAGTCTTCCGTAACCCGGTGACCCTGAAGCAACCGGACGGCACCGAGATCAAGCTGGGCCGAAAGGAAATCCTTTCCCTCAGCCGGGCCTACCGCCAACACCTGGTGGAGAGCAATGAAATGTACCTGACGTTTCCCGGGTTTTCCGCCATCCGGTCCAGCCTGCTGGATCTCTTGAAAATGGATGCGATCAAAACCGGGAGGACCTACAACGGCAAAATCGACGGCTTTCACCATTTGCCGTTTCAGATGGACATCGAGGCCGCGGTCGACGCCGGGGTGGACGTCTACATCGTGCCGGTCAACCTGGCCTACGAACGCGTGTTGGAGGATGAGAACTTTCAGGAGCTGACCCGCATGCACGATGCCGGCGTCAGCCAGGAAAAGATCTACATCCACGACATGGGCTTCATCATCCGCCGGTTCTGCGAGGACAAGCGCAAGGTCCATCTCTCGCTCAAATTCGGCGAACCGCGCAAAATCGACGCGCGACCGCTGCGGGGGGACGTGCTTGGCACCAAGATCAAATTCGCGGCCCACACCTCCGCCAAGGAGACTTTTGAACGGGTCATGGGCATGCAGCCGGTTTTCCCGGCCAATATCTTTTTTTCAGCGTTCGACGAACAATTCAGCCGTGTCCCCACGCGGGTGATGCGCGAGAAGATCGACGACCTCCGCGACCACCTGCGGCATCTTGTGTGGGGCAAGCAGCGGCGACGGATCGATCTGCACTATGCCCTGGGTTACAACCTTCAGATCATGTCCGCAGACGAAATCATCAACCGCACCTTTGAAGTCTTCGCCGCCTTAGAGCGGCCCATCACCTCAATCGACGGCGACATGTTCGTCGTCCACAACCACGACGTCGCCATGCAATACCGCAACCACGTGGCGCACTTCTTCGAACCCCCCAAGAAATAATGGCGCACGCCCCGATTTTTTTCATTGGAAGCCGGTTCCCGCGTCGGCAAGCTTAAGCCGCACGGCAAACGGCGCCACCATGCCCAAGAGCACCGACGGGGGCGCGAACAGCAGGAGTGTGGACCACACGGCGCTCATGTGCAACCCCGCACCCTGTGATTGGAGGAACCCGAGCATGAAGGACTTGGTCGCAGCCACGGCGGCGGTGGCAAAGGCGGCCAACAGGATAATCCCCCCGAGCAGCCGCGCCTCGGGGCGTCGGTCCGCCATCCGACCGCCCCACCAATACCCCAGGCTCAGCGAGGCCAGGATGATCCCGATCAGGCTTGTCCAGACCACCAGCGAGGTCCCGAGATACGGGGCCATCACACGCGAGCCTGTCAACTCGATAACCATCACCACCGCACCGCACAGGAAAACCGTGATTTCCAGCATGCCGCCACCTGGCAACGAAGGAATTCTCGACCGGGATTTCACGCACCCAGCCGGTCGACCAACGCCCACTCGAGAAACTGGGTGTACACGCGCCAGGAGTTCCGGCCGTAGCCGCCGGCCATGACCCAGGCGCCGGGGATGCCGCGGGCCTTCAGGAAGGAATAGACCATCTGATCGCGCTCCAGGAGCTGGCCCAGGCTGAGCCTGAGGCCGGCCGTGGAGGGCAGCTCGTCCAGCTCGTAGGGGTCCGCGCCGCAGACCACCAGCGCGAGATCCGGCCGGCCGACCCCGGCCAGACCCTCCAGTCCTTCCTTCAGCCGGCGGTTGTAAACGGGCTCCTCGCCGGACTCAATCGGGATGTCGATGGTGCTGGGGATGAAGGAGGGGTTCGGACGCCCGTCGGCGTCGCGCTCCGGCTGATCGAGCGGCCAGCCGGTCGCCATGTGGATGCTCAGGGTGGAGATCGAATCATCCCCGGCGGTGATGGCGGCGGTGCCGTCGCCTTTGTGAGCGTCCACGTCGATGACCCAGGCGCTGCGGATCCGCTTCTCGAACTGGAGTCGGCGCAGCGCAATGACGAGGTCGTTCACCAGGCAGAAGCCCGCGCCGTAATCTATCTGAGCGTGGTGCATGCCGCCGCCGAAGTAAAAACAGAACCCGCCTTCCAAACCCATCCGGCCGCATTGGAGAGTTCCGGCCGCCCGGGTCAGAACGCGGTTAAAAAGATCGGTGAGCGGAAGCTGGGCCACGGCCGGATTGAAGCGATGGCAGTTGCCGTTGGCGTCGATCAGCTCGTAGGTGCGGATGATCTCCGCCTCCAGGCCTGCGGAGGAAAGCCGATCGACGTAATCCGCGGAGTGAACCCGCAGCAGATCTTCGCGGGTGACCTGCCCCTGAATCGTGCCGATGTGCCAGGCGGGGGGTTGAGACCCCCGCCGCGGGTGGGAAGTCAGCCGGGCGAAGGTTTCCGAAGCGCGGCTGTCCATGACCGGGATCTCGATCCCGAACTCAATGAGGCTGTGGGGCTGTCGCGGGTCGTAGAGGATCATTGATTCGCCGGCGATTGACGGTGGGTTATCCGCACGCAGCTGCACCGGATATACGACGCCCGGCGGTGGTAACCGGGCTTCCGGGAAGCCTGAGCGTTCCATCGGCTGGTTACTTCGCCGCGACGAGCTTGAAGCTGTCGAACACCTTTTCGAAGGTCTTCAGGTCCTTCTGGAAATACTCTTCCTGAGTGGCGCCGTAGCGGATGTTGTAGAAGGTGTCGCCCTTGATGAACCCGTAATAGAGTGTTTTAAATACAAACCCGTCGGCATCCGTGTAAACGAAGACCAGCCGGAAGCCGCTGTTGCCGGCGACCCGGGCGGGTATGTTTTCCGTCACGCTGAAATTGCGGACGTTGCTGTCGGCCAGAATTTCATTGACGACGATCTCCGCCGCCGCTTCCGGCATCATGCCCGGCTGCATCGTCTTCTTGGTGAACTGAAAGGGCTCGGAGAGGGGGCGCTCCCGGATGAGGACAAACTGCTTGTATCCGCCCTCCTTGGTCATGAACATCATGGCGTCATCGGTTGGGATTTCTTTCCAGCCTTCCGGCACGGCCGCGTTGAATGTCAGCGCGGGTTTGCCGCCGCCGTGGGCGCAGGATGCGAGCAGGGCCATGAAGATGAGGCAGATCCAAAATCGTGATTTCATAAGTCTTCTCCTTCGATCATAGTGATGCACTGGGTTAGATAGCTGCGAATGTAGTCGTTATCGTGTGCATGCGGGGCCAGGGCCAAGGCGCTTTCGAAGAACCCCTTAGCCAAACGCGCCTGGCCCTTTTTGAGATGGATGAGGCCGATCGCTTTGTAAGGCTCCGGAAGGAAAGGGTCGGCGGCGATCGCTTGAAAATAGTGCGCAAGAGCCTGCGGTACTTCCTCCGCTTCGTTGCGCTGCCTTAAGATTTCCCCCAGCAGGAAATGGCCGCGGGCATGGTTCGGAGAATCCCGGAGCAGGCGGCGGGTGCACCGCAACGCCTCGTCCCATCGGCCGTGCCGCACTTCGAGCCGGCCCTGCTCAAGCAGCAGGTCCTGGAGATGGTTCCTGAAGACGGTAGGGTCCGTCGATCGTCCCGCTGGGAGATGGGTCGGGCTCAACGTCTGCCGAAGGAAAGCCGGCCGCTGCCCCCCGGCCCCACTTCCGTTGCCTTCTTTTAAATGCTCAAATATTTTAAGCGCTTCATAAGGATCATATTTGGCCTTGATCACCATGTCAAGGCCAACCCGGTCGGCTTCCTGCTCAAGGCTCCTGCGCAGGCTCACCCGCGCTGCATCGGGTTGGGCAAATTCCTTCTGCGCCGTCAATTCATGAAACCAGGCCAAGGAATCCGAGAGCGTCCGATCGAAAATGGTCTCATCGGTCTCGGCCGGGCCTGCCGCCAGCGCGCGCAAGGCATGCCGCCGGGTAACGTGGGCCAGCTCGTGGGACAGCAGCAACGCCAGTTCCGCTTCGTTTTCAAGGTGCGACAGAAGCCCCGTATGAATGTAGATCGCCCCGTCCGGGAACGAATAGGCGTTTTGACCGGAATCGCTGATCAGAACCACATGCGGAACGACCCCCTCGACCCCGTCGTCGGGCATCAGGCCGGCAACCATCCGCTCGAGGTACTGCTCCAGCTGCGGTTCCCGATACAATAGACTGCGCCGGGCAATGGCGGTCTGCTGACGGCGCGTCTCGAAGCTCAGCAGCTGCGCCAGGCGTTCACCGCGCCCTTGCGGGGAAGACATCACAGTTCCTGGGCCGCTGCAGCCGAGACAGAGGCATACTGCGATCGCAGCCGCAAAACCGGCCGGTAAACTCATGATCGTCCTGGCACAATCGGAGGCCGCCATGAAGTCCCTGTGGAAGAATGAAGTTGGTTTTCTATGAGGACCTATCGGCTGAATCGGCAGGGGACTTTAAGGATAAGAGTGGAAACCAAACCCAAAAGGCAGCACTGCATCTTGAAGCCACGCATAGGAGGCATTAGGTTGAAAGAAATGTTCTTGTATCGACCAACTGTTGTTGAAAACGATGCTTTAAAAAGTTCTCATATTTTTAACGGGTTAAATTGATGGGGGTTCGGGACGCACACTTCGGCCGCGCAGCCGCTTGATGGGCTTTCACCGGTTGGATGATTTTCTTCTTTTTTTTATGGACAAATGCAAAAGTATGACTATAATAGGCCACCTGAAAATTGAGAAACCGCATCACTTAACAACCAAAAGGAGGAACTGAAAAATGAAGAAGATGTTGCTGCTGGTTGCCGCTGCCATGCTGATTGCAGGCTGCACCTCGGAGTTCTACAAACATGACCGCCTGTTCTCCACAAACCAGCACGCTGCTTTCAGCTGGTGGGGCTACAAGAATGTCAGCTCCGAAGCGGCCAAGATGTCCGCCGATCAGGGCTGGTGGGGGAGAGAGATTCCTTACGTCCCCGCCAAGTAACCCGGCGCAGACCAGAACTTAAGCACTCTAATAAACGGCAGGGTGATGTTCCATCCTGCCGTTTATTATTTTGCCGATTGTAAAGGCCCTGGTTGGTTAACCCGGAAACCAAATGGGCCGATTTCCACTATGGTCGCGAACGCGGATCGGGGTGCCGGCCAGTTTTGCTTGACGCCGCCATAGGGCTTACCTATAGTGCGCCCTTCAACCGGATCTTCCATGGCCCGGCAGGCGGCTGCTTTTACATTATCTCTGACGGGCCATTCTGAAGAGGAGGCTTGTTGATTTTCGATCTCACACGCTCGCAGAGGCTTCTCACAACTCAGTGCTCCAGCGTGGGGGTGTGGCTTATTATTCTGTGCCTGAGCGCCGTTGCGGCGGGCTGTGCGGTCAACAAAAAAATGACCGTCATCAGCGCCGCTTCCCTGGTGGAGGACGTCTCCAAGGCCGCCAACAAGCAGTCCGATCTGCGGGTGATCCGCGAGGGCATGCCGGCCTACCTGCTGCTGATGGACGGCATGGTGGAAGGCTGGCCCGACAACGAGCGTCTGCTGCTGGCCGCCGCCCAGGCCTACTCTTCCTATGCCACGGCGTTCGTCGGCGCCGATGATGCCGCGTTTCGCGATGCCCTCCTGCTACGGGCCAAAACCTATTCTCTACAAGCCCTGGAGCAACGCGGAATTTCAGCTCCCCTCACGTCCCCGTTTGGCGACTACGAGCGCCAGGTCGGCCAAATGACCCGTTCCGACGTACCTTATGTGTTCTGGTCCGCCTCCTGCTGGGGCAACTGGATCGGCGCCCACGCCAATTCCATCTCTGCGTTGGCGGAACTGCCGCGCGTGGAGGCCCTCATGAAACGGGCGCTCACCCTGGATGAAACCTATTATTACGGCGGGCCGCACATCTTCATGGGGATTCTGTACGCCTCTAGACCCCAGGTGGCCGGAGGCAACCTCGACCTTTCTAAGAAACATTTCCTGAAAGCAATTGAAATCAGCCAGGGCAAGTTCCTGATGGCCCATGTCTACTACGCAGACTATTACGCCCGAAAGTCGTTCGACCGGGAGCTGTTTGTTTCCACCCTGAAAAAGGTTCTCGACACCCCGGCGGACATCGTCCCGGACCTGACACTGCTCAACACCGTCGCCCGGCACAAGGCCGAAGCCCTGCTCGGGAAGACGGACGAGTATTTCTGAAGGAGACTTCCCCATGCACCGCCCGGCATGCCTGTTTAGCGCGATGGTTGTTCTTTTCCTGTCCAGCGCCCTGCTGGCCCCCCAGTTTGTCGGGGGTCAGTCGCCCGTCGTCATCAAGTTGGCCACCCTCGCACCTGAAGGCAGCCCATGGATACAGGTGCTCAAGGCCGCAGCCGACGAAGCCCGGCAAAAAACCGGCAACGCCGTCCAGTTCAAGATCTATCCGGGCGGGGTCATGGGCGATGAACGCGACATGGTCCGCAAGATGCACATCGGGCAGATTCAGGCCGCCATGCTGAGCTCATCCTCGCTGGCCTCCCTCTTCCCCGAGATCGATGCGCTCCAGATCCCCTTTCTTTTCGACAGCTACCCCGAAACGGACTTCGTTATCAGCAAGATGGAAGGCGGTTTCAAGAGCGGTCTCGAGAAAAACGGTTACGTAGCGCTGGGCTGGTCGGAGGCCGGGTTCGTCTACCTGATGTCGACCCTCCCCGTGGACACCCTCGAGCTGCTCAGGAAGGCCAAGGTCTGGATCTGGAACGACTCCCCCATGGCCAAGGCCATCTTCGAAGAAGCCGGAGTCATCGGGGTGCCGCTGTCCATCACCGACGTGTTGGTCGGCCTCCAGACCGGGCTGGTGGAGGTGGTCTATGCCCCGCCCTCGGTGGCCGTTGCCCTGCAGTGGTTCACCCGCATAAAGTACATCACGGACGCACCCCTGAATTACATGCTGGGCGGTCTGATCGCGAAAAAGGAGGCCTTCGACAAGATCGACCCCCAGCACCAAGCCGTGGTCAAAGAGGTCTTTCAGCGCCACATGTCCCGGCTGACAGAGGTCATCCGCGCCGAGAACCAGGAGGCCCTCACCGTCATGCAAAAGCAGGGCATCAAGCTTCTCACCCCGGGCAAAGCGCAGGTTGCCGACTACAAGGCCATTTCGGAAAAGGCCATGCAGAAGGAGAACAGCCACAAGTACTCGCCCAAAACCAAGGAGGAGGTCTCTTCCTGGCTGAAGGCCTACGCGGAGGGCAAGAAGTGAGATTCTGGGAGCGGATGGACGAAACCATCGGCCGGCTGGAAAAGGCCCTCATGGTGCTTTTTCTGGGGTTGATGATCGTGGCGGCCTTTGCCCAGATCGCTCTGCGCAATTTCGTGGGGGTCGGCTTGCCCTGGTCCGAGTCCCTGGTACGCTACCTGGTGCTGTGGGTCGGGTTCATCGGGGCCTCCCTGGCCGCCCGGGAGGGCCGGCACATCACCATCGAGGTCATCAAGCTGCGACCCTCGGCCGGCGGCAGGCGTTATCTGGCGGCCGTGTCTGAGCTGTGCGCCGTCGGCGTCTGCACCGTGATGACCTGGGCGGCGGTGAAGTTTGTCCGCGACGACGCCCAGATCGACAACCGCACGTTTCTGGACTGGCCCACCTGGGTCCTGGAGACGATCATCCCCGCAGCTTTTGCGATCATGAGCCTGCGTTTTCTGCTGCGCGCGATCCGGGCGCTGCGCCGGGACGCTGCAAGGCGGGAGCCGGCGCCGCCGCTATGACCACCCTGCTGATCACGGCCGCCGCCCTCCTGCTGCTGCTCATCGGGACCCCCGTGTTTGTCGTCATCTGCGGGCTGGCCCTATATCTTTTCTATGCGAGCGGGATCGACCTTTCCGCCGTCATCATCGAAATTCACCGTTTGGCGACCACGCCGATACTCGTGGCGATCCCCCTGTTCACCTTTGCCGGCTACCTGCTCTCGGAGAGCGGCGCCCCGCGACGCCTGATCCGGCTGGCCGACGCCCTGCTCGGCTGGCTGCCCGGCGGGCTGTCGGTGATCGCGCTGGGGACCTGCGCGATTTTCACGGCGCTCACCGGTGCGACCGGGCTCACCATCATCGCCCTGGGCGGGATCCTGCTTCCTGCCATGAACCGCGGCAAATATCCGGAGAGTTTTTCGCTGGGGCTGCTCACCACCTCGGGAACCCTGGGTCTGCTGTTTCCGCCGAGCCTGCCGCTGATCGTTTACGCGATCGTCGCCAAGGTGGGCATCGGCCAGCTCTTCGTGGCCGGTCTCCTGCCGGGTGCGCTGCTGGTGGTGTTGCTCTCGGCCTACAGCATTTTCATCGCCGCCCGGTCCCGCGTGCCCCGCAAAACCTTCCGGACCGGCGAGCTGGTTGCCGCCGGGCGGGAGTGCATCTGGGAGCTGCCCCTTCCGCTGGTGGTGCTGGGGGGGATCTACACCGGCTATTTTGCGGTGAGCGAGGCGGCTGCCATCACGGCGATGTACGTGCTCGTCGTTGAAGTCCTGATCCTGCGCGACATCCGCTGGGGGGCGCTTCCGGAGCTCATCAAGCAGAGCATGATGCTGGTGGGCGGGGTGCTGATCATTCTGGGCGCCGCCATGGGGCTGACCAACTATCTCATCGACGCCGAGATCCCCATGCAGATGCTGGATTTCTTCCAAGCGCACATCGAAAGCCGCCTGGTCTTCCTGGTCGTGCTCAACCTGTTCCTGCTGGCCGTGGGCTGCACCATGGGCATCTTCTCGGCCCTGGTGGTGGTGGTTCCCCTCATCGCGCCGATCGCCCAAGCCTACGCGATCGACCCCATCCACCTCGGGATCATCTTCCTGACCAACCTGGAGATCGGCGCCTCCCTCCCGCCGCTGGGCATCAACCTCTTCATCGCCGGCCTGCGCTTCGAGCGGCCGGTGCTCAAGCTCTACGCGGCCTGCCTGCCCTTCGTCGGCCTTCTGCTCGCGGCCCTCGGCCTGATCACCTATTGGCCGTGGCTGAGCCTGGCGTTGGTGAGATAAACAGTGGGGTCTTTGGACGTCCGGGTATTTAGACAAGGAGTGCTTATGCGTAAAACTGGATGGATCTTGTTTATGTCGCTGATCGTCCTGGCGGCCCCCTTTCAGGGGTCCGCCGTCGAGGACGTCCAGATAGGAACCCCGGGTTTCAAATCCCAGATCGCCGTTGAACCCACCGCGAACCCGCAGCAGGTAGTCGTTTCGGTGCTCGACCCGGCCGGCGAGCCGATCCGCGACCTTCAGCCGCACGATTTCGTCTTGGCCCAGGGCATCCGCAAGGCCCGGGTCGTTTCGGTTGAGCCGCTCCAGGCGAGCAAGGCAACCCCCGTCAACCTGGTGATGGTCATTGACAATTCCTTCTCCATGCAGGAGCGCGGCGCGATCAGCCCGCTGCTGGCCGCCTTGAACGGTCTTCTGCGGGATGTGCGACCCATCGACAACGTCCACGCCGTCGTGTTCAGCGACCGGGACGTGAGGGCGGTGGGCGGCCGCGCCTTGAACGTGCGCACCTTTAAATCGAACCAGGCTTCGGAATGGAAACGGTTCTTCGCAGAGACTTTTGACCGGGGCATCACCACCCGGACATATCTCTACGAAGCCGTCACGGCCGGGCTCGACATCGTGAAGAACATGCCGGCCGACGAGCAGAAACTCATGGTGGTGTTTTCGGACGGCGAAGACCTGAACAGCAAGATCGGAAAGCCGGAGGTCGCTGTCGCGGCGCTCGGCATCAAAAAGTTCCGGGTCTTCTCCATCGACTACATGCCCCACGAGAGAACCGATGAGTTTCTCACGAACCTGGCTCGGGATCATCACGGCCGCATCTGGAAGGCCCGGTCCGCCTCCGAGCTCGTGCCCATCTTCCAGGACTTTAAGAGCACCATTCTCCACAAGTATGTTCTATCCTACGAACTGCTCAACCCGATTTCTATCGAGCCCAAGGCCTTGAGCTTCGACGTCCCCGTCACCACAACAGGCGGTCCGGCTCACATGCTGTTTTTCCCCACCGGGAAAAGCGACATCCCAGGCCAATACATCCAGCTGAAAACCAGCTCAGCCGCAGATGCCTTCCAGCCCGCGGGCCTGGCCGGGTTCTCAAGCCGCTATTTCAACATCCTCAACTTCGTCGGCAAGGCCTTGCGCGATCTGCCCGAGGCCCGGATCGGCATCGTGGGCTGCACCTCCGACTACGGACCCGAAAAAGACGACCTGACGCTTTCCCAGAACCGGGCGGAGGCGGTGAAAGAGTATCTCCACCGCATCTGGGGCATTGACGCCGCACGCATGCTGATCGAAGCCCGTAATCTGCCGGCCGAACCCTCGCCAGACGACACCCGCGAGGGTCGGCTCGAAAACCAGCGGGTGGAGTTCATCTTCGATTCGGACGCCGTCCAGTCACGGGCCGTCGGCGGCCTGATCGCCGAGGTTGAGAACGGGAACGCTGTCCAGGTAAAGCTCGACCTCCATCCTGTGCCGGACATCGCCGGCAGCGAGGTCCTGATCCAGGGAAATGACCGCACGCTGAAAACACTGTCCTCCGACGCCGAAATCGCCCCCTTGCATTCATTTCCGCTGGACGACCTCGGCCGCGACCGCCTGGCGCGGCTGAGTTCCATCGAGGCCGTGATCCGCGTGACCGACTCTGGCGGCCACGTGCATGAAGCCTCCTCGGATCTCTGCCAGATCAGGACCAATCCCAAGCTGGTGATCCGGGAACTGGCCCACCCGCCCTACGGTGCGGTGAACCTGGAGCCGGACACGGTGACGGTGGAAGAGATCACCGTCGTCGACAGCTCGCCGCTGCTCAACTACGTTTATTTCGACGGCGGCCGCTCCGATATCCCCGGCCGCTATGCGCTCTTCAAGACGGCGGCCGAAGCCGAAACGTTCGACCCCGCAACCCTCATGGGCACCATGGAGAAATACCGCCATGCGCTCAACATCATCGGCAAACGGGCGGCCGAGCGGCCTAAGGCAAGACTAAAAGTGGTCGGCTGCAATTCCGGGTTCGGCGAGGAAAAGGGTAGAACCGACCTGTCCCGCAGCCGCGCCGAGGCGGTGCGACACTATTTAAGGACCATCTGGGGGATCGACCCTTCGCGCCTGGAAGCAGAGGCCCGCGGGCTGCCGGCGGCGGCAAGCGCGGGAAGCATCTCCGAGGGCCGCGCCGAGAACCAGCGGGTTGAAATTTACGCGGACGATCCGGCGATTCTCGACACCGTGCAGAGCACCTACATCGAGGCTTTGAGCGACACGGAAACCTTCCGGATCACGCCGGAGATCGAGCCGGGGGTGGTCCTGAAGCGCTGGAGCATTGAAATCTACGGGGACGACCAGCGGCTGGAAAGCCTGCCCGGCGAAGGGGAGTTGGAGCCGAGCTACCTGCTCGCACTCAGGGATGTGGGTCTTTTGAACATCGGCAACTACAAAACCGTCGCGGCCGCGCTGGAGGCCGTGGACTCAAAAGGACAGTCGTTGAGAGCCCGGGACACCTCCACGGTGCAATTCGTGAAACGCGAAGAGCGTCTGGCTCGCCGGGAGGGCTACAGGGTCGTCGAGAAATACGCCCTGATCCTCTTTGATTTCGACCGGGCGGAGATCAAGGACCGCAACCGGGTGGTGGTGGACCGCATCGGCAGGCGCATCCGCGAAGCGCCCTCCGCAACGGTCAAGATCGTCGGCCACACCGACACCATCGGCAAACTCGATTACAACGTGGCGCTGTCCAAAAAACGCGCCGAAACCGCCTTCGAACAGATCCTGGCGGGAGGCGTTGCGGCCAAGGACAGGGTCTCCTTCGAGGGCAAGGGACCGGTGGACCCTCTGTTCGACAACGGGCTGCCCGAGGGGCGCGCCTTCAACCGCACGGTGACAGTGATCATGGAGTACGAGCAGAAATGAATTTTCCCCGCAGGCCAGCGGAGAAAATTCATAGGCAGATGGGTCGTCATAGGGCGGCTCTCGCTGTCAGATTAAGCGGATCTTATTACTCCCCGACCCCTCGAATATGCCCATTTCCGGGATCTACGAACAGGCGGATCAAGCTGCCCGGCTTGATTTGAGTCAAATCATTCTTAATGTCCATCCTGTTGCGCCTAGCGCGGCGAACGAAATGCAATTAAAGAGGAGCAAACAGCATGAACGCACCGCTCAGGGACGATCAACTGCTGACGATTGTTAAAAACGTGGTCGAGCAGAACGGTTGCCGGCTGATAGACATAGACTTCGACAAACACATCCTGAACATCGAGGGTTCTGACGAGGCTCAGGCGCGCTGCGCCCTGGCGCTGGAAGAAGTGTTGGGTTAGACGTTTACTTCGCAAACACCTTTTTTAATAGATCCGTCGTGCGGGCGGCGGGGTTGGTTCGGATCTTCGCCTCTTCCTGCCCGACCTTCACAAACAGGCCGTCGAGTGATTTCTGGGTCACGTAGCTGTCCAGGTCGAAGGAATCCGTCTTTCCAAAAGGGACCATCGACGTGTAGCGGTCGGTCATGGCCTTGTAGGACTGCGTGACGCCGACCTTATTCATGCTCTCCGCAATGGCGGGCTTGAAGGCCGCGGTCAGGTCGGAGGAGGTTTTCGTCTTGAAATAATCCGTGGCGGCCGTGTTGCCGCCGTTCAGAATCTTCTGAGCGTCCTCAAAGGACATTTTCTTCACGGCGTCCTCAAAAATGGGTCTGGCCTTGGGGGCTGCCTGCTCGGCTGCGCGGTTCATGCTCAGGATGAAATCGTCCACCTCCCGCTGATAGCCCGCTTTCTTCAACACCTCGGCCGCCTGCTGCATCTTGCCCGGCAACAGGATCTTCGCGGCGGCATCGCCGAAATACCCGTCGGTTTTCGACAGACTCTGAACGGCATTTCCGGTCCCGGTCGCCAGCGCCTCCTTCAGTCCCGCCGCCACCTCCCCGCCGCTTGCGCTGGACCCTCCGCCGGCTGACTTCAATGCGCCCGTGACCGCGCCTTTAACGTCCTGGGAAAAAGCCTGCGACGTCACCAGAAAAAGGTATGCCGCAACCAACAAAGAAGTAGTTCTTTTCATGAATACCCTCCTGCGTCCTCAGCAATGTTTGAAATTGGAGCCAACGTAAGCAGGGAACATGAGGTCTGCAAGAAGGTCGGCGCCTTTATGTGTGTTTCTCAACGCAGGAAAAGGATTATTGCAGGTGCTGGGGACCCATTTCAGTCTGAACCAGTCTTCATTCTGTAATTGCGCCAGGCGCGCACGGGTATTACCAAGGCGTAAAAGGGGAAGGTGAAGAGGGCGGCCAGCGTGGGCTCGAGCGGAGAAAAGAACTGGGCGCTGAAGACGATGACCAGGGGGCCGAAGGTGGTGGTCGTCAAGCTGGACGCCGAAGGCGCGCTGCTCGCCAGCGCCGACGGCCTGCGCCGGGTCCCCCCATACAAGGTTGACGCCATCGACATGCCCGGGGCGGGCGACACCTTCGACGGCGCCTTCGTGGCGGGTTACCTATCAGGACGCCCGGTGGACGAGTGCACGCGCTTTGCGAACGCCGCGGCGGCCATCACCACCACCGGCCTGGGCTGCGTCACCCCCGTGCCGCGGCTTAAGGAGATCGAGGCGTTCGTGGCCCGGCAGCCGAGATGATGGGGGTAGCGAAATACAGGCGGATTTCAGCCAGTTTCTGCGAGACGATGCCATGGACAAACAGAGCGTATTGAAGAAAATCGAGCAGGTCGGCGTGGTGCCCGCGGTCCGGGCGGAATCCGCCGACCACGTGGTGCGCGCCGTGGAGGCGCTGGTGGATGGCGGCATCCCCGTGGCCGAGATCACGATGACCGTGCCGGGGGCCGTCAAGGTCATCGAGCGCTGTGCCGCCCATTTCGGCGACCGGATCACCCTCGGGGCCGGCAGCGTGACCAGCGCCGACATGTGCACCGAGGTCATCGACGCCGGCAGCGTTTTTGCCGTCACACCGGTTTTCAAGGCGGCGGTGATCGACGTCTGCCGGCAGCGAGGCGTCTGCGTCGTTGCCGGCGCCCTGACGCCCACCGAAATTTTCACGGCCTGGGAAGTCGGCGCCGATGTGGTCAAGGTCTTCCCGGCCAAGGCCATGGGGGGTGCTGCCTACCTGCGCATGGTGCACGAGCCCCTGCCGCAAATTCCGCTGACGCCCACCGGCGGGGTCACCCTTGAAACCCTCGCGGATTATTTCAAGGCCGGGGTACCCTTTGTGGGCGCAGGCGGGGATCTGGTGAACAAAAAGGCCATCAGTTCCGGCGACACATAGGCGATCACGGAGAGGGCCCGGCAGTACGTGGCCGCCATCTGTGCTGCCCGCGGTCAAAACCCTGCCTGAGGTCCGATGACGGTGCCCGTCGCGCAGCTTGAAATGCTCGCGCACTTTCGTATACACTGCCTCATCCATGTTCCCGATCGGGGTCCTCATCTTCAGCTTGGTGATGTCGGAAGCGGTGGCCGTGGCCACCGAGGTGAATCCAATGAAGCCAACGTCTTCCAACGCCGGCGCTATCAGGGTCTCTTCCCACCTGCTGACGGACAACGGTGTCTTCCCCAACAACGCGAACTGCCCGCTGCTGGTCTACCCCCAGGCGCTGGCCCTGTCCGGCTCTGATCCGGCTGCTCTGTTCGAAGCCCTGTTCACGCAAAACCATTGGCCGGCCGCCTGGCGCAACGGGGTTTATGCGTTCCATCACTATCACAGCACCGCCCATGAGGTGCTTGGTATTTTCAGCGGCAGGGCCCGCGTTCAGTTCGGTGGTGAGAACGGGGTTGTGCTGGAGGTGAAGGCCGGCGACGTGGTGGTAATCCCGGCCGGGGTCTCCCACAAGAATTTAGGCGCCAGCCTGGATTTCAGCGTGGTCGGGGCCTATCCCAAGGGTCAGAACTGGGACATGCAATACGGCAAGCCCGGCGAGCGCCCGGCCGCAGATGCACGCATCGCGCGAGTGGGCCTGCCGGCGGCGGACCCGGTGCACGGAGAAACAGGCCCTTTGATGTCCTTGTGGGAAACAAAATGACCCGGCCCTTTTTCACTTGAACCCTCGACCTCTGGGACCCTTTCCTCATGC